>TARA_R110000803_G_scaffold6446_4_pt1 | contig 10920 bp, 15 predicted proteins | sample TARA_R110000803 | Tara Oceans TARA_R110000803 (sample SAMEA4397772) | marine metagenome | biome: Polar Biome; feature: [SRF] surface water layer (ENVO:00010504); material: water (ENVO:00002006), including particulate matter (ENVO:01000060) such as... | depth 5 m | reverse complement strand
TTATTATATAATTAATAATAATCTTTTTTAATTATGGAAGACAAAAGGAAAAATAACGGAGGACATAAAACTGCTGGTCGTAAATCTAAGGCTGAAGAGATGCAATTAATAGAATTGCTAAATACTCACATAGATAAAGATAGTGTTATACTAAAGTTAAAGGAATTTATAGAAGATGATAATTTAAAAGCACTTGAGATTTATATGGCTTATATGTATGGCAAACCTAAAGAAACTAAAGACGTAACAATTACATCAGAACAACCGTTATTCGACTTGTAATGTTTCAGACAACAACTGCAATAAGAAAATTACACGCACTTACTAAGCGTAAAAAAGTAATTCAAGGGGGTACTTCGGCTGGTAAAACATTCGGAATACTCCCTATACTTATTGATAGATGTTTAAGAACTCCAAACTTAGAAACAAGTGTAGTATCTGAAAGTGTACCTCACTTGCGTAGGGGTGCTGTAAAGGACTTTCTAAAGATAATGATGTACACTAACAGGTATAGAGATAATCAATGGAATAGAAGTACCTTAAAATACACTTTTAACAATGGTAGTTACATTGAGTTCTTTTCAGTAGAGCAACCAGATAAATTAAGAGGTGCAAGAAGAAATGTATTATACGTTAATGAAGCAAACAACGTACCATTTGAAGCATACAATCAACTCGCAATAAGAACAAGCGGAGATATTTGGATTGACTTTAATCCTACTGCAAACTTTTGGGCGCATAAGGAAGTTGCCACCGAAGATGATGCTGATTTTATTACACTTACTTACAAAGATAACGAAGCACTATCACAAACAATAGTTGAAGAGATAGAACTTGCAAGAGATAAAGCAAAGACATCTGAATATTGGGCAAATTGGTGGAAGGTTTACGGACTTGGTCAAGTAGGTTCTTTAGATGGTGTATGTATAAAGCAATGGAATGAAATAGAACTGCCATTAGAAGCGAGGTTATTGTGTTACGGAATGGATTTTGGTTATAGCAATGACCCTACAACATTGATAGGATTGTATAAGTACAACGATGCTTATATCTTTGATGAAGTAATATACCAAAAGAAACTATTAAATAGTGATATATCTAATCTACTAAGCGATAATAATATTACAGAAGTAATCTATGCTGATTCAGCAGAACCAAAATCAATAGCAGAACTAAAAACATACAGACACAAAGTTATGCCTTGTACTAAGGGTAAGGATTCTATTGTTTACGGTATTAATCTAATCAATCAGAATAAGATATTTATAACAAGCAGAAGTACAAACTTAATTAAAGAGTTACAGTCTTATACTTGGGCAAAAGATAGAGAAGGAAATACAATTAATAAACCAATTGATGCTTTTAATCATTGTATAGATGCTGCACGTTATGCTATGAGTTCACAATTAGAAACACCTAACAAGGGCAAATACTTTATAAGATAATATGATAGATTTAAGATTAGGGGATTGCTTAGAGATAATGAAAACGATTGAAGATAATAGTATTGACGCTATAATTACAGACCCGCCCTATGGAACAACGGCTTGTAAATGGGATAGCGTTATTGATTTTGATTTAATGTGGGAACAGTTAAACAGGATTATAAAACCTAATGGTGCTATTGTTTTATTTGGTTCAGAACCTTTTAGTAGCGCTTTAAGAATGAGCAACATTAAAAATTACAAGTATGATTGGATTTGGGATAAAAAAATACCAAGTGGAATGAGTTATGCAAGATTTCAACCAATGAGAAGAAACGAACAAATAAGTGTCTTTTGTGATGGTAAAACAATATACAACCCTCAAATGGTTTTAAGGGATAAACCTATAAAAGGAGGGGGAATGTCAAAAGGAGAAACAACAAATAATCAAAATTTAAAAGCATTAAAAAAAACATATACACATAAAAACCCAACAAATATATTAGTATTTGATAAAATTAGAAGAGGAAGTTTACACCCTACTCAAAAACCCGTATTATTAATGGAATACTTAATCAAAACCTACACAAACGAAAACGAAACTGTTTTAGATTTCACAATGGGTTCTGGAAGTACAGGAGTAGCAGCAAAGAATTTAAACAGAAACTTTGTAGGTATTGAAATGGATCAAAACTATTTTGAGATTGCAAGCGAAAGAATAAATATAACCCTCACATAAAATGAGCAATGAGCAAATGATTTCTGTAATTGAGTGCTTTATACATCATAGAACGGGTAAAGAAATACGAATTGCAAAACCAAAAACACCTCAACAATATTTGTTACTATCACAAGCATACGAAAATTGTATAGGGTTTTTTATAAAAAGTTAAATTAATAGTATTATATAATTATGAAGATAGAGATAAACGTTCCAACATCATTAGACGAAATAACATTAGGTCAATATCAAAAGTACTTGAAGATTGCAGAAGCTAATCCAGATGGTAATTTTATGGATGCTAAGATGATTGAAATCTTTTGTGGTATTCCATTGAGTGAAAGTTATAAGTTAAAGATGGGTAGTGTTACTGCTATTATAGATATTTTAAACGATTTGTTGGATTCAAAACCATCACACGTTGAGCAGTTTGTTTTAGATGGTGTTACTTATGGTTTTATTCCAGACTTAGACGATATGAGTTTAGGAGAATATATTGATTTGGATAACAACGCTTCTAAATGGGAGAATATGCATATCGCAATGAACGTACTTTATAGACCCGTTAAAGACATAAGAAAAGAAAAGTATAACATAGTAGAGTATAACACATTGAATCCAGACAAGATGAAAGATACACCAATGAGTGCGGTTACTGGAAGTCTTTTTTTTTTCTTGAATTTAGGAATAGAACTCTCGAATCATACGATTCTTTATTCGAGCAAGGAGCAGGAGATGGAAGTTATACATCAGAAGCTAATTTCGGACGGAAATGGGGTTGGTATCAATCAATTTATGGACTCGCTAACGGGAATGTTGAGCGATTTGAGAATATCACTAAATTAAATGTACATCAATGCTTTACGATGTTATCATTTTTAAAAGAAAAAGCAGAATTAGAAGCACGAAGAATTAAAAGTAAGTTTTAAATGAAAGGATTTTATCAAGTTACTCAAGCAATTAAAGACCAATTATTAGCAGACGAAAATGTTAATACGGTTACTACTGGCGATATTACTAAAATAGATTTAGGTAAGCAATCAATGTTTCCTTTATCTCATATCATAGTTAATAATGTAGGTAACGAAGATAATATACTACGTTTTAATTTATCTGTTTTGTCTATGGATATTGTAAACGTTTCAAAAGAAGAAACAGTAGATATATTTGTAGGTAATAATAACGAGCAGGATATACTTAACACACAATTAGCAGTACTTAATAAATTAGTTCAAATGCTAAGAGGTGGTACGATATATCAAAACCTTTATCAGTTAGATGGTAACCCAAACTTTGAACCTTTTTACGATAGGTTTGAAAATGAAATGGCTGGATGGGCTTTAACGTTTGATGTGTTAGTGCCTAATGATATTGAAATATGTTAGAAGATTGGAATTTGTTTTATGGTTGGTTAAAATCTAAAGGGTATCATATTTATAAAGGATGCAATATTTTTAGAAATGATATGTTCATTACAGACTTTGACCCGCAAGAAGATGCAGATAGTGGAGAAATAGAAGAAACATTTAATAAGATAAAACAAAGAGATGTATTTAATTTTTAAAGTATGTTAAGCAATGTAGAAAAAGAATTAAAGAATTTTGCAAAGTATGTAGTTACGAAATCAAGAATGAATCTACGTACTTCTGATAAAAACGTTTCTGGTAAATTAGAAAAAAGTTTAGATTCAGATGTTAAAGTTTCTAAAAATAGTTTTCAGTTGACTTTCATAATGGAAGAATACGGAGTGTTTCAAGATAAAGGTGTAAGAGGTAAAACATCAAGTACTAAAGCACCTAATAGTCCTTTTAAATTTGGAAGTGGTAGAAGTAGCGGAGGTGGAGAAGGATTAACGTCTAGTATTAATAAGTGGGTTAAGAGGCGAAGGTTTCAATTTAGAGATAGAAAGAGTGGGAGGTTTTTAAGCTATGATAGTACTGCATTTTTAATTAGTAGAAGTATTTATCACAAAGGAATTGCACCAAGTTTATTTTTTACTAAACCATTTGAGAAAGCATTTAAAAATATAGACAAAGATTTAATTAAAGCGTTTAAGTTAGATATTGAAACGTTAATGAATAACAGTATAAATAACAAATAAAAATGGCAATAAACCTAAGAAGTCCTTACTATACAGGTACAGCAATACCGAATACGGCTTATGCTACTTTAGATATATCTATTTGGAATGGTTCTCTTTACAGCCCAGTAACTGCTCAATACAATTTAAGAAAGAGTGTTGTGGGAACAAATTCAAGTGTGTTTTTTGAAATATCTGAATTAATAAGAGATTATTTAGATATTACATTTGATGGTAATTATATAGGGCAAAACGTTTGGGTAAAGACAATTCAAACAACTTACAATTCATCTGGCGCAATTTTAGCAACAATTCCACTTACTGAAATAGCTTTCGATTGTTATGAATATTTTGAAGAGCCTAATTTTAGTATCGAGAACTATCCGATACTTATTACTAATAGAGAATTATTTGTTCTTGAAGATAATGTCTTTAGAATACCAATTAACACAACTACTAATACATCAGTTGTTTTTTATAAAGATGGAGAAGTTATAGCGTCTGAAACATTTAACTTTAGCCCACAAAGTGCCGACCAAATAAAGTATGTTTCTATTTATGGAGATAGTGTTAACTGGGACACGTTTCAAGAAAGAGTTTTAGATGATAATGGAGAATACGAGTCAAGTGTTTGTTTACAATCATTCTTTGATAATTACTCTATTGGTGCAGTTGACAAAATAACTGTTTCATCTAATGGTAAAATAGAAACTATAAAAGTAAATGTAATAGAAGAATGTAAATACGAGCCTAAAAAAGTTACATTTATAAATAGGTTTGGAGCGTTGCAGGATATGTATTTCTTTAAAAAGTCAGTTGAAAAAATGTCTGTTAAAAAAGAATCTTATAACGCAAATACTTTAAATTATTTTTATCAATATGATACAACTAATCACACAAAAAGAGATTTTAATATTACTGCAAACGAATCAATTTCTTTAAGTAGTGGTTTTTTAAGTGAAGAATACAACGAGGTATTTAAGCAAATGATGTTATCTGAAAAGGTTTGGATTACAAACATTACAGAAACTGGAGAACAAGTATTACCAATCAACGTAACTACGTCTAATATCACTTATAAGACATCTTTAAACGATAGGCTTGTAGAATATACAATAGAATTTGATAATTCATTTAACGTTATAAATAACATAAGATAGATGCAGAAATTACAGTTGTATATTGAAGGTCAAAGGGTGGAAATGTTTGAAGATGAAACGGTATCTTTAACGCAATCTATTCAAAATGTTAGAGATATTTCTAAGATATTTACGGACTTTTCTAAAACCTTTAGTTTACCAGCATCTAAAACTAACAACAAGATATTTAAACACTATTATAATTATGATATAGTAGAGGGTTTTGATGGTCGTAAAAAGAAATCCGCAAGCATAGAATTAAACAACCTACCATTTAGAAATGGAAAGGTAAAACTTGAAGGAGTTGATTTAAAGAATAATAAAGCACATACTTACAAAGTAACTTTTTTTGGTAGCATAGTAGAATTAAAAGATATATTAGGAGAAGATAGTTTATCTGCTTTAATCTTTACAGAATCAAACAATAAAGTTTATGCACCATCAAACATACAAACAGCTTTACAATTAGACCCTAAGACAAACGATGTTATAGTGCCTTTGATAACTCACACAGAAAGATTGTTTTATGATAGTTCAAATGGAAGTGGTAGTAATATAAAAGGAAATTTGTTTTATCATACTGGTACTGGTAATCCTGTACACGGTGTTAAGTGGTCGGATTTAAAATATGCGATTAGATTAGATACAATTATAAAAGCGATTGAAGCAACTTACCCTATTAATTTTAGTACTGATTTTTTTGTAAATACAAACACACCTTACTACGATTTATTTATTTGGTTGCATAGAAAAAAAGGAAGTGTAGAATCTCCATCTGGACTTAATTCTTCTATTGTTAATGGTTGGGTTGCTACTTCTTTAAGCGATACTCAAACAAGAATGGCTTCTAGTTCTGTTTTAAGAGTTCAAGGAGATGTAATAAAATATCCGTTATTTGAATTAACATTAACTCCAAACGTAGGAACTGCTTATTCTGTTTCTTTGCAAATAAACGGATTAGAAGTTTATAATACAGGAACAGTTTCAAATAGTATAACAATTGATAAAAATGATTTCAATATTGCTCAAGGGGATTATACTGTTTACATAAGTTCAGATGCTGATATTGCTTTTTCTAGTATTGTTTGGGATATTAATTACAGACCAACTGGTGCAGAATTTTATTCAGACACTTATACTACAACGGGAACTTATCAGCATATAAACGCTTTTAATTTTAATATCAATCAGCAGATTCCAGAAATGAAAGTGATTGACCTATTAACAAGTGTTTTTAAGACTTTTAATTTAACTGCGTATGTGGATAAAGTTACTAATGAAATAGTTGTAAAGACGTTAGATAACTTTTATGCAAGTGGTACGTCTTATGATGTTACAAAATACATCGAAGTAGATAGTAGTTCGATAAATGTTGCTTTACCTTTTAGAGAAATTAACTTTGAACACGGAGATACAAAAACATTATTAGCTAAAAAGCACGAGCAGTTATTTGGTAAATCTTGGGGCAAAACAGAATACACAAACGGAGAAAAATTAGACGGAGAAATATATGATATTAAAACAAGTTTCTCAGAATTAAAAAACGAAAGGCTAGTAAATCAAAATGGCTCAGTAGATACCACAATACAATACGGGTTTTTTGTTGATGACAATCAAGAATCTTATTATGGTTTGCCTTTATTGTTTTATCCAATAAGACAGACGAGTGCAACTCAAATATCTTTTTTAACATCAGATACAACAAGAGTTCCTTTAACAACTTATATTGTACCATCTAATAGTGTTTCTTTGTCATCGGCTATAAGTAAAGCTAATATTAATTTTAACGCAGAAACAAATGAATACCAAAGAACATTACCAGATGATTTTACAGATTCTTTATTTAAAGTTTACTACGAAAATTACATATCAAGTGTATTTAATTCACAAAACAGAATTACAAAAGTTACTGCTTATTTACCTTTAAGAATATTATTGAAATATACTTTAGCTGATAGGTTTATTATAAACAATAGAAGTTTTAAAATCAACTCAATAAATACTAACTTAAACACTGGCAAATCTGAAATTGAATTGCTAAACGATATATGATAAAAGAAGTTTTATTTCTATTAAAAGAAACGGATTGTAAATCTGAGATTGTACAATTAGCAAAGGGAAAAAATAAATTTCCAGATAGTTTTAAAGAAGTGTTTACAAGAAAAAAACAAGAGTTGAAATGGAAAAAATAGTTGTAGAATTAGATGTAAAATCTAAAGGTGGTGTTCAAGAAGTTGAAAAGCTAAACAAAAAACTAACTGAAACGAAAACGCAATCTAAAGAAGCGGGTGCGTCTTTAAATGGTGTTTCTGGTGGTGCAATTGGTAAGTTTAACGGATTAAAAAATAGTATTACAGGTGTAGTCACAGGTTTTAAGAGTCTTAAATTTGCAATATTAGCTTCTGGAATTGGTGCATTATTACTTGCAGTCTTAGCGGTAGGTAAAGCCTTTACAAATAGCGAGGAAGGACAGAATAAGTTTGCTAAAATAATGGGTGTTATAGGTTCTGTAACGGGAAACCTTGTTGATATATTAGCAAGTTTAGGTGAAAAAATTATATCTGTATTTGAAAACCCTAAACAAGCAATTGCGGATTTCTCAAACTTAATAAAAGATAATATAATTAATAGATTTACGGGTATATTAGAGTTAATACCATCACTTTCTAAGTCTATTAAACAACTATTTAGCGGTGATTTTAGCGGTGCAGCACAAACAGCTGGTAATGCAGTAGCTAAAGTGGTATTAGGAACTGATAATTTAACCGATTCTATTAAAAGAAGTGCAGCAGAATTAAAGAAATTTGCAGCAGAAGTAGCAGCAGACGCTAAAAGTGCTGGTGAAATTGCAGACCAAAGAGCAAAAGCGGATAAAATAGAACGTAGATTAATCGTAGAAAGAGCAGAAGCAGATAAAGAAATTGCTGAACTTAGATTTAAGACAGAGCAAAGAGATAAATTTTCAGCAAAGGAAAGAATTAAGTTCTTGAAGGATGCGTCTAAAATATCTGAGGACATAGCAGCTAAAGAAATAGGTTTAAATAACATAAGATTAAACGCTCAAATAGCAGAAAACAAATTAGCAGGAAGTAAAAAAGCAGATTTAAATGCGGTTGCTGAATTAACTGCTAAAAGTATTCAATTAGAAACATCTAAATTAAGTTTACAAAAAAGATTACAAACATCTTTAACATCTTTTCAAACCGAAGAACTTGCTGGAATAAAAACAATAGCAGATGAAAGAAAAAAAGTAGCAGACGAAAGAAACAAACAATTAGAAAAAGAAGAAGCTGAAAGAATTAAAAAAGTAAATGAAGAAGCTAAAACAGAATCTGAAAGATTAAAAAATATAGCAGCAATACAAGACGAATTTACAAAAAGGAGAGAAGACGAATTAGCAGTAACAAATATACAAAAATTAGAATTAGAGAAAGAGAGAAAGATTTTAGCACTTGAACAATTAGGAGCAGATGAACAAGCTAAAGCAGATGTTATATTATTTTACGCTCAAAAGATTGCAGAAGAAAACATAGCTATACAAAAAAAAGAAGGAGAAGAAAAGGTTGCAAACGCTAAAGCAGTAGCAGATGCAGAGGCAGCTATAAGACAAGGTAATATAAATAATGTAGGAGCGGGTTTTGCTTTACTTGGTCAATTAGCAGGTAAAAATAGAGCCTTACAATCTGCCGCGTTGATTGGAGAAAGTGCAGTAGGAATTGCTAAAACAGTAATAAACACACAAGCAGCTAATTCAGCAGCTACTTTAAAATATGCTTTATTGCCTGGAGGTATAGCTTTAGCAGCAGCAGAAAGAGCTATAAATAACGTTAGTGCGGGTATTAGTATTGCTTCAAATATTGCAGCAACTTCAAAAGGTTTAAGTCAATTAAAAGGTGGTGGTTCTGCACCATCTGGAGGAGTTAGAGGTGGTAGTGGTGCTAGAGGAGAAACAGTCCAATCTACACCGCCAGCTTTTAACATAGTAGGTCAAAGTAATACAAATCAATTAGCAGATGCAATAGGTGGACAATCTAAACAACCAACAAGAGCGTATGTGGTTTCTGGTGATGTAACAAATGCTCAAGAGATGGATAGAAATATAATTCAAGGCGCATCAATATAAAATATAAAAACCCTAAACAGAACGCTTAGGGTTTTTTATTTATCCTATTAATTCATATATGGATATTTTGTTTCGGTTTTTGGTGTCAACTCATTTAAAAAACCTTTTGTAATATTTCCTTTTGTGTTTATTTCAATATTACAAAAAGTTGTAGTTCTTACAACATCAACACTATCTTTAATATTAAAAACAAGTAAAGAAATATGCCCTTTTCTTAAATCGTGTACACTAACAGTTTGAGAGTTATTTAATCTTTCAATTCTTTTTACTACTTGGTCTATTGTTGTTTTTTGTTGAGATGTCATATCGTTTGTTTTTAATTATACACCAAAAATACAACCTCTTTTTAGTTCTCGCAAACTTTTTAGCATTTATTTTTAAAAATAATTTAAAATATAAAAAACGATAATATTTTTATTATATAATTATGAAACTAATTGAACTAATTTTAGACGATGACGAAGCGATTGGAGTAGAAGCAATTTCAGTTGTTGAAAATCCTGCTATTGAATCAGACTTTATTGCTTTAAGTAATCAAGAAATAAAACTTGCTGAAATAAGTAAAGAGAAACGTTTGTTGATGGGTGCTTTGTTAATACCTAACAAACCTATTTACCGTAAGTCTGGTGAAGATGAGTATCATATATTCTTTTCTAAAGATACTATCACTAAGGCATCTCAAATGTATTTACAAAACGGTAATCAATCTAACTCTACTTTAGAACACGATTCGCAATTAAAAGGATTGACGTTAGTTGAATCTTGGATAGTTGAAGATAAAGCAAAAGACAAAACTGCTTTATATGGTTTAGACGTTCCTGTAGGTACTTGGATGGGTTCTGTTAAAGTTGATAACGATGAGGTTTGGAATAGTTATGTTAAAACGGGTAAAGTAAAAGGATTTTCTATTGAAGGATATTTTGCTGACAAATTAGAGAAACCTAAAGCAGAATTATCAGCACAAGATAAAATCATAAACGAACTTATAGAACTTTTAAAATAATGAGTAGAGCGGTTTATTGTAAATGCACTAATACTTATTCTATTAAGTGTAAACAAAACGAAGTAAAAGGATGCGATGCACCAGATTATTGGAAGCAAGGAATAGGCTCTATTTATAAAGTAGACGAAGAATAATAAATACCAAAATGCAAAATAATAACTAAATTTTATTATATGATTATGAACACAGAAAAAAAGATTATTAACAAAGTGAAAACTTTACTCGGCATAGAGATAAAGTTAGAGCAAATGAAACTTGACAACGGAGCGGTTTTAGAAGCTGAATCATTTGAAGTAGGTGCAGAAGTATTTGTAGTTGCTGACGAAGAAAGAGTTGCAGTTCCTATTGGTGAATATGTAATGCAAGACGGAATGACTATGAAAGTTGTTGATGAAGGAATCATTGCAGAAATTTCAGAAGCAGGAGCAGA
>TARA_R110000803_G_scaffold201466_1_pt1 | contig 10922 bp, 4 predicted proteins | sample TARA_R110000803 | Tara Oceans TARA_R110000803 (sample SAMEA4397772) | marine metagenome | biome: Polar Biome; feature: [SRF] surface water layer (ENVO:00010504); material: water (ENVO:00002006), including particulate matter (ENVO:01000060) such as... | depth 5 m | reverse complement strand
AACAACCTCACCTTCGGTCATTAATTTCCTGGCTTTTTCAGAAAGTTTACCATCTTTTATATTGTTTTTGTAGTCTTTCAAGAAATTATAAACTTCTCTTCCACTTTCAAACTCCATATTAGTAAATCCTTCACCTTTAAAAAAGTTTATGATTTTACCACCTAATCTTAAAAAGCTTTCACTTTTGTTATCACTCCACGTTATTTGAGGGTTTGGACCATTTAGAGCATCGTAAAAAACGTTTAAATACTCTTCTGCATAATCTTCAAAAGCATTTTCAATTTTATTACCTTTATCGTCTAAAACAAAGCTACCGTCTTCGTTTAATTCATAGCGGTAATTAGCGTCTATTCTTTCTTGAACAACAGCCAACTCTTTAGAGCTAAGTACATTTTTAAATTCTTCAACCATCTTGACAGCTGCTGCTGGATTTCTGTCGAATGTAGATTTAAGTACTTTGTGTAAAAGCTCATGAGAAGCCGCCGTAGTAGCTCCTACGGTTGCAGCCCATTCCTTGTTTACAAATATTTGACCAGTATCACTATCTATGTATGCATCTACATATTTATCTTGACCTGTTTGCTTTGCGAATTCGTCAGCAGTTTCTATTACAGTAACATTTTCTTTACCGGCTAACTTTTCAACAACTGCAATGTCTGATTCAACAGCAGCCATGTTTTTAGCTTTATTTTCTGCAGTAATATAAGGAGCAAGAATTTTATATCGTTCAGTTATATGTTCATAAGCCTGCTTTCTTAAGTCTTTAATCAAAGTCTCTTTAGTACTTCTGTCTAAAGTTGTATCATTATTAACATCTTCAATAGCTCTAAGGTTTTCATACTCGGCGGCTTTAGATTCCATCAAGGATTTTTTCTCGGCGTCAGACATATCATCGATTCTTGATAAATCCGTTTTCAACGCGTCCATGTTTTCAATAACTAGTTTTTCTATCTGAGTTTCAATAACTTCTCTCCCTTTGTCTGACAAGGTTTCGCTCTCTAATTGCTTAGATAAATCCTTAATAGTTCTAGTGTTTTCTCCTATTTTTTGAAAAGATTGTTTACTTCTAAAAGGCGCTGTTATTGATGCTCCTATCGTCGGAAGTCTCATTACTATACCAGAAGTAAACAAAGTGCTAAAAGCTGTTTCTTTAACGTTGTCGAAAATGTTTACACCTTTTTTTTGAAGAACGTATTTATCTACAATATTACCTACTATATTATCCGCTACTTCACTACCTACTTCTTCAGATTGATCTACAAGCCATCTTCCACTGCCTTTAACTAGATTACTCATGGTTTCTTTAAACCCATTAGCAAACAGTTTATCAGCCTTAAAGCTAACACCTAATCTTCCTAACATTCCTTGTGTTACATATTCAGACGCTACTGCTGACGCACCTGTCATTGTAGCAGCTGTATACATTTGCCACTTTGTATAATCCGCACCGTTAAAGTCTATTTCGTTTTGCATTTCTCTAAACTTACTACCAGCAGTAGATAATCCAATAATACCTAAACCTGCGCCACCAGTTCCGTAAAGAAGAGCATATATAGGTATTTGTTGTCCAGCTGTTCTAGCCATCCACCTAGATTTTTCCATTAATCCTTCAGAATTATCCCAGTCTTTTGCTTCAGCCATCTCTCCTTCTATGCTTTCCTGCACTGCGTCTAGCATGGATATTTGAAAATCTGTAATTTTTCTGCTATCAAAAAGCCCTCCTTTTCCAAAAAGTGCTTCTCTCATGGTAGAATTAATTGGTAGAGATGACAAAGGATTTAGCAACTTTGTTAAGCCATATCTTTCTGCTCCCTCAATAGCACCAGCTGTTAAAGATGCTGCGGTAGAAATTGTCCAGCCAGCTAATGCGGTACCAGCTCCGTAATTTTTAGCAAGCATATTAGAGTATAATCCTACATCTTCTGATGTTTTGACTTTTTTACCTAACGAATCAAGTGTCTCATTTACTATTTTTACGTTTTGCTTCCTTTGTTTTATTAGTTCTTCAAATTTACCCCTAGCTTCATTAGCGCTATCTTCAGTTGTGTATAAACCCTCTGTTAAAGCTAATAGTTGAGAGTCTATTTTTAAAACGTCATTTTTGGCTTGCTCGTATATTAAATTAGTTTTAGCAGTGTCAAAAGCAAAACCTTTAGCCGCAACATCAGCGTTTATTTCTTGCTCAGTATCTCCAAAAACATCTGTAACACTTTTAAATCCAGTTACTTTTTTAAATAACTGCAATCTTGTAATAGGTACATCTGGATCGTTTAGTAATGAATCTGCGTAATCTTCATAAGCGTCTTTTCTAGCTTGTAATGAAAAAATATCTACATAAGCAGCTTCAACCGCAGGTCTAACCATTTCATTGGTTACATCTTTCAACGATACGTTATTTTCTTTTGCATACCTAGCTTTCTCTGCCGCGTATAAATCTTGTTGTTTTATTAAATCTTTATCTTCTGGGTTAAATATGTCGCCTGTAATTTTTGAAACAACATTTCCAAGCCCACTAGGTCCTTTTGCGTTTTGAAATACTTTACCTGCTAAGTTCCATAAGGTAGGTTCTTCTACCTCATCTATCATAGCTGCCTCAGCCGCTTTTTGTTCAATGTCAGGCATTTGTTCTTCCAGCCTTTTATCTATGAATGGTTGTGACGTGTTTAAATAAGCTTGGTTTGCTATTGAGAAATTACTATCTAATTCAGATAATTCTTTTTCAACCACCTCATAATCAGTAGATCCCATTGGAATAGAATCTAGTTTCTTTTCAAGTTTTGCTTTTGAAACTTCGTAGTTACCTAGCAGATCAGCCTGCTCTTCAAGTCGCTCTCTAACTTCAGGCGTTAATGAATCATCGTAAGCTGCTTCCTTTTCTTCAAGATCTTTTTTAGCTTTTGTAAGGGCTTTATCAGAGTTAGAGTTCTGATTATCTAAAATTTCTTTATCAGTCTTAGGATCTTCTAAATTCATTTCAAACCCACTAAGAGTTGAAATTCCTGGAAGCTCTCCTAAAGCCTCAACACCTGAAGTGTCAAGTAAATCTTTCATTTCCCCATCTGCATTTTTTGCCCAAGCAAATGGATCAACTTTTTCAGGTTGTTGATTTTTAAAGTTTTGTAATTTTTTCTCTTCTTCTTCGCTTAAATGACCAAGCTCTCCAGCAATGCTGTATATAGCAAGGTTATTTTCTTCTTTTTGCCATTCTTCTTTGCCTTCTTTTTTTTGGTAATAATCTACGCCTCCTTTATCGTTAAGTTCCCACTTATAGTCAAAAGTATTAGCTGTATGCGTTTTACCTTTAGTTGTAACAGTGTTTAACTTAGCTTGTTGCTCTTCGTATTTAACTTGATTTTCATCATAGTCTTTATAGTACTGTTGCCTTTTATTATAATTTTTTATATAATCACTTTCTTGAAATAGAGATTCTCCACTTCCAGAATCTAAACTCTCGGACACTTCCGGCGTTGCTGATGCAGTTGTGTCTTGATTTGCAGCAGCATTTCTCTTTACTTTGTTTTGTTTATTTATATCCTCAGCAATTTTTTTAGTTTCATCTGTTTTAAAAGAATCTAAATTAAAAGAGACATCACCTTCTTCGTTTTTAACAAATTTATTAGGTTTTTCCTCAACAACTGGTTCTACCTCTACAGGTGTTGGGTTATTTTTTTTCCACTCTTCAACTTTGGCTGATATATCTGTCGCGCCTTGATCTTGAAGTGACTGTACGTATTGTAGTAATGTCATTTAATTTAATTTAAATTGTTATCGTCTAAAAACTTCTGAGCCTTTGCTTGCTTTCCTTCTGCTAAATCAAATACAGCTGCGTCTTCTGCAACTGAAGGGAATTGATTTGTAGTAAATTGTTTCAGATAATTATTCATAAAGTATTCTTTGTATTTTGATTCAAATAAAACTTTCTTGTCTTGCTGTAATGGTAGATCTTCTTCGTAGCTCCAACTAGATTCACCAGCATTAGCGTCTTGAGCCATTTGATCGTCTTCTTGTACGCTAGTTCCTTGTGATATGTAGACGTTCCACGCAGCAATTACACTTTGCTCTGAGCTTAGCATACCTGCTATTTCAGCGTTTATGAAAGGTTCTACTTTTCTTTTTATTTTATTTAAGTCATACTTAAGTACGTTTCTACCTTTACCGTTACCTACGTCTATTATCTCATAATCAAAAGAACCGTCTGTATTAATCATTACATATTCTTCGCTGATTTTAGCTCCTGCAACTAAAACTCCTGCTTCACCAACCATATCAGCTGAAAAAACACCTATTTCAGTCAACAGTCTTAGCATTTCTTTGTTTATATCTGGAGTTTCAGAAACTATAGACTGTCCTGATTCTAGTATTCCAGACAATGCAGTGCTGTTTATAACTAAAGGTTGTTTAAATCCAGGTCCAAGAAATATTATTTCCTGACTACCTTCTGGCAATAAGTTTAATTCCACAAGATAACCATCTGTTATTGAAAAACCTGGTCTTTTGTTTAGTACACAATTAGCTACTGTATAATCAGAATTATTATTTGGATCAAATGCTGGTTCATCTGTCAACATAAGATTTGATTGCAAATCAGACATAAAATCTAAAGACTTCTGAGGAGCAGCTTGCATTTGCAGCAAAGCTTGACTCTCTAATTCGCAATTTTCACTTTCACAGTTATTGGATTCAACCGCTTTCTTTAAAGAAGCGTACACAACACCAGTATTAGCGTAGGTTTTATTAAACAAGTTAAAATCATTATCAATAGGAGTAGCGAGGTACTCAGCGTTATGAGCCATAGCATTGCTCTGGATCATTTGCTTTATGATTAGATTTGTTGTTATATTTTCATTATTCATTTTTATACTTGTTTAAATTCTACATCAAGTCTAGAGTAATCAACCCTGTCAAAACCATCAGCATGCTTTATTATTGCGCTTTTAGGTATTTCATCAGACATAACTCCTTGAAAAACTCCCTCACCAAAGTCTTTGTTTTTGTATTCAAAAGTATAAATATTCAAACCAGACGGCGAAAGACCTATTTTAACAATGTTATTTTTTGCTCTTCTGTCAGAAAGACCTCCAAGCATACCTCCTAAACTAGACATAGTTCCGGTTATTGCGTTAGTTTCATCAGCTCTTGCTTGCGCTTTATTACCCATAGCTTGATCCAATAAAGAAGCTGTTCTGTCTATCTGTTGTTGTTCTCTTCCTTCGGTAACTCCAAACGCAAATTGCTTACCAACTGCTTGAGCATTTTGCTCTCTACCGCCTTCACTTATTTGTATTCCTTGTACTCTAGATTTTTCACCCATAAAACGCTGCTGAGCTCCTTGTTCTCCTTGAGCTTTCATTTTTTCGTTTTGTGCTTCTTGAGTTTCAATACTAGCAGCAACACCTTTTTTAGATCTTAAAGCTGCTTGAGCTAAAGCAGTTGCACCTCCTGCGCTTGACCCAGTAGCTCTTAATGTATCTAAAGTATTTGCTAGTGCAATATCACTCTCTTCTATCTGTATCTCTGCCGCCTTTGTTGAAACGCTTAGATTAGCAAATGGATTACTTACCATACCAGATAAATCTTTAGCTAAATGAGCTAAACTTTTAGTGTCTTCGTGAGGGTTTATGACTTCTTGTCTATTTGCAACTAGTTTATCTAATTTACCTTGAAGCATCGCTGCTCTTCTAGCGGCTGCTCTTGCTGCTTTTTTAGCTTTGCTAGCTCCAAAAATACCACTACCTATTGTAAGTAGTGCTCCGCCTGCCATTACGTAACTCATATCTTTAATTTTTTAATTTCTTCTAACCTAAGATTATAATCATCATAGGTATTAACTACATTTTGTTTCTCTAATTTAACTATATCTTTTTCGTTGTTAGGGTTAGAAAATACATTTGTAAATACACAGTCAGTGATAGCATAAACAGCTCTTTTAATACCTGGTTTAGATATTATAGTCTGTGGTGCTTTAATAGTTCTTCTTCCACCTTCTTCGTCTACAATAACCATATCTCCTTGTAATAAGAAGCTTACATGCTCATGTAAATGTATTTTACCTATAGCAAAAATTCCTTCTGGTATAGTTATTTGTCTTATATGCATACCATCTGCAAATGTATTTATTACAGGACAATTTTCAGTGTCATTAAAAAATACTTCACCTTCAGGAAGAGATGTTAAAGCTTCTTGAAAATCTAGTATTTTATTTTTTATTTTTTTAGCTAATTTATCCATTATATTTAATATCCGTTAGCTGCTGTAAAAGTTGCTTGAACAGCAAACAGCTCTTTTATACCACCTAAGTCAGTTAGATTGTCTGTTTTTATTTCAACCTCAGCGTAATACCCTTTAATACCTAATTGTCCAGAACCTACAATTACTTGTCCTGGTATGTTCTCTGTTTTAGCTCCTTTTACTATAGAAGCCACGTATTTATTTTCTTTAATATCAAATCCTGCATGGAATATAGGTCGCTGAATAGCAGCTACTCCTGTAGCTCCTGTGTTATCATACGCTCCTTTTAAATAACTTAAAATAGGTGCAGCTATATCTGAATACGTTGTACCTACATTTAAACCTGGTTGTCCTTGTCCGCCTTGAGCGCTTCCAACAATAGAAGTAACTTCCCAGCCATTACTACCTTCGTAAGATAATGTAGAAAAAACTTTTTGAGTACTAGGGTTGTCGTTAATAACAAACTTAACACTAGCAGGTGTGACCGCTGAATCGTAAAAACTACCTCTACTGACTCCTTCAGAATAATGACTCCATATACTTCCGTTAGCTATGCTAAAAACATTGTTTTTAATACTAAAAAATTGCTCTGGTTTATAACTATATCTACTTACCCAACCAGAAACTCCTTCGTCCCAAGTTAATGTATTATAATTCCCTGTGTTAAGTTGAATAGAACTAACGTAAACCTTGTTATGCATGTCCCATCCTCCAATTACTTTAGAGGTTGAATTTGTTTGTGCTAATTTAGTTCTAAAGAATTCTTTCATACCATAGTTTGATATTTCAATTAATCCATCTCCTGATAACCTTAGAACTACAGACCTGTCAACGTCAGTAAAATACTTTCTATAGCCATAAACAGCAAAACTTTCTGGGTTTTTACTAATACCAAACTCTCCAGCGTATGGAACTATTTGTCCTATTACATTTTCAGAGGTTGTAATTGTTTTACTTCCTTCTGCTGAGTATATAGCATTTTTATCTATCAATGCTTTACTAACTTTAGACTCTTGAAATATATTTAAATTAGTATCTTCAGCGTATAGTTTCTGTATAGACCCTTTGCTTGGGTTTAAAGATTTAGTTATATCGTCAGCTACAGAAAAAACATTTGTTTGATTTACAGCTGTTCTAGAGTTAAAAACTCCAGAATATATTATAGAACTTGAAAGTGTTTTTTGAGATTTGTCTTCAGATGTAGCAAAAGCTCTAGAGCCATTCCCAACGCCAACATTATTGTAACCTCCTTTTATCCTTGCTTCTTCCACATACCAATCACCCTCGGTTGAAGGCGTGGCCGGATCAAAAGATACCTTCTTTAACCAAAAAGAGTTATAATATTGTATTTGTAGTGTAGCTGCCATATTTGATTATTACTTGTTAATGCCTTAAATTACCTCTCAGTTTATATCCAGGGGACTTGATTGTTATAATTACCGTTTGAGTTGTAAGGAAAAGGTGGAGTTGATTGCGTTACACCTTGAACCGGGTTATTGATGTCTGTTGGAGGTGTGATTTGAGTTGATGGATAAAAGTATAATCCGTAATTATCTCCCCCACCAACAATAGTGTTAGACATTAGCGTAAACCCTACATTATGGATCATGCTTCCATCTGCGGTATTAGGTACAGCTGAACCTGGTGATCGTTTTCTTAATGTCTGTGAACCATCGAATGGATTAATTACAGGAGATGAGTTTATATTTAAAGCTCCATTTGCAAAAATGTTACCCCCGTTAAATGCGGATCCTGTAATTTGTTCAGGGAATTGTGCTGATGCTGGTGCTGTAACTACAGCAAAAACATTAACATCTTGATCGGTCCAATTTGCTATAGTTCCTTTTTTAGTCATGTAGACGTTGCCAGATGCAACTTGAGTTACAACCGGAACAGCGTTTTGCCCTGGAAAACCGATTGGCTCTTCCCACTGAGCTTCGAAGTTCATAGTAGGCCAAGTATTTACAAAAGCCGCGCCTGGCGTATTTCCACTAGTGTTAGGAGCAGTATAACCCATAAAAACAACACCTGTATACTCAGTAAAAGCAGGTATAAAACCAACAACAATTTCGTCAACTAATCCTTCGCCGTTTATACTATTTTCTGATAAATCATAAACGCTAACATACATTCTATATAACTCACCACCCAATAAATTCGGAGCGTTATCTTTAAGAAATAGTGCAGTTTTTCCTGGTTGTTGACCACTAACTCCGGCTCCTTGTAAAGTATCAAAATCTTCGGTTACATCAATAGCTGTAGAACCAGCTTGATTAAATTCTCTTGTTACTAAATCAATTTCAAACCTTAATTGGCTGGTATTTCTAGTTGGATCTGCGGAACCATTTTCAGCTCTTAATATTCTATCAGTATAAAAGCCGTACATTATATACTTAGTTGTTTCTGTAACATCTGGATTCCAGTAATTAAACCCATATGTTGCGTACTCAGGTGGTATTTGGGTAGAGTAATAATTCTCTAAAAACATAGGTGTAACGTTTTCTAGCGTTGTATCAAAAGATAATAAAACTGAGTCACCTGCATTATTAGTTATTTCTATAGTAAATAAATAATATTCTGCATTAGCATAATTAGCTAAAGCTACTTGAAAAGCTTCTAGTCGTATTTGATATCCTCCGTTTGAAAGAGATATTAATGAAAACTCACCGTCTCTATTGTTTGTGGAGTTAATAGCTCCTGAAGAGAATTTACTAAAAACACTTAATAAAACACCCGTAGTGTCGTATATCTCTCCGTTAGCGTTTGTTGGGTAAAAAGTACTCGTTATTAGCGCCGATCCAGGGGTATCGTTCTCGTCAACTGATTTGACAAAACTTGAAAAACCTGTTGGTAATATAGATCCTCCTTGTACTTGAGTATTTAAGTCTGATATAAGACCTGTTGTTGAAGATTCCCAGTAAATATCTAACACAGAAGTTTGTGGTTCTGTTTCATAAACAGCTAAATACATAGAGTCTGGATATTTATAACCACCAGGCGTTGGTGGTAACCAAGCATCTACTACTTGACCTATACCGTTTACGGTGTTTAGTTTTGCTATTAAAGGATTTGAATTTATAAACTGAATAGGGTTTGTGAGCGATGGTCCAGGAGAAGCAGGATCTTGGAAATCTTGAAATTCAATTGGAAACCCTGGGTAGAAACAGTTACCATTTAAAAAGTTCTCAGTAGTAAGAGTATAATCAGGCGTTGGACCAAACATATCTTTCTGTGAAGAAATTAAAGTAACAACATCTGCGGTTCTAGATGGATAATACTGCATGTTTCGTTGTAAGTCATTGTTAGAGTTTTGAACTCTACCAAACAGTTTAACGCTACTGTTGAATTCTATCTGAGAAGGTCCAACTTGCTTTAGATCTCTAGGTATCTTGTTTATGTTATCGTTTGTCAACACGATGTGAGCACTGTCGTTTCTTTCGTCAGCATTACCATTTATAGGGAATCCATTAACAATACCAGGCAGATAGACATTATAATAATCTTGTTGTTTTTGTTGAACAACTAATCTATAAGAGTAATACCCTAATTCATTTATGTCAAATGTAGCCTGAGGCTTGTCTCCAAGCAATGTATCTACAGCGTTGTTGTACTCAAACAAGTAAGAATCAGATATTCTGTCCTCAGTTATAAGAGTTACTGGGTTTACAGGTACTGGATCTGTAGATTGGACAGCAGAAATAATTTTAGTGTAATCGCTATAATAACCTCTTAAAAACTTAGTTGAATTAAAGTACGTTGGCCAATCAGCGTTAAAGTTTGCGGGCGTATCAAAAACGTTAAACAAGGAATACGTATAAGTACCGTCTGCGTTTTGACTCTCAAAACTAAAAAACCTAATAAGACCACTAAAAGGTTGCCCTGGGTATTCAGTTGTATAAAAATCACTTATAGCATAAGCTCCTGGATATCCAGAAATGCCTCCATAATTAATAGCTTCCGGTATTATTGTATCAAATGTTATTCTTAAGTTATCTCCAAACCAACTAGATATAGATGGTTGAAAAGAATCTCTTTTGTAAGCATGCGAATAGTTAGAACCTTCTTCTGGTTGACCAAACTCGTCTAGTATATTGTCGTAGTTAGATAATATAACGTCAGATTGCCTGCCCCATTTATCAGCTAAAATAACGCCTACTTTGTAGTTTCTGTTTTGTTTTATATTGTGATTAGGATATTCAGCATCTTCTTGAATGCTCTTGTCTCCTGAAGATATTTTGTAGTCTAACCCTAAGACGCTTGCGTGATTTGCTACAAAGTTACCGTACATTACTCTATTACCACTGCTTTCTTGAGCAAAAGCTCTTACAGGTACTTTGTCGTAAACTCTAACAACCTCGCTTTCTGGAAGTGTTTTGTATGGTTTTAGTGATTGATAGTTATACTCGTAAACAGGTACGGGGTTGTAACTCCAACTAAAAGCGTCTCCGTCATTATATGTAGCACTTCCTGCTATTGTTATTTCGTATTGAGGTGGAGTTGTAGTTGAGTTTAACTCTACAGAAATTACCATGACCGGAGGGTTTAAAGCCACACCGTCTATTTCATATAAAAGATACCCTGGTAATATGCCGTTGTTTAAATCAGTAGTTATTATCTTTGTGTTAGAAACGGTTCCTATAGCGGTTGTAGTAGTTGTTCTAGGTGTATAGGTAATATCAAAATTTGAATCAACT
>TARA_R110000803_G_scaffold42141_1_pt1 | contig 10945 bp, 25 predicted proteins | sample TARA_R110000803 | Tara Oceans TARA_R110000803 (sample SAMEA4397772) | marine metagenome | biome: Polar Biome; feature: [SRF] surface water layer (ENVO:00010504); material: water (ENVO:00002006), including particulate matter (ENVO:01000060) such as... | depth 5 m | reverse complement strand
GTTGTAAACACATTAAAACGTGTTACAACAAAGGCTAAAATTAATTACTACCTATGTCTTTTTTATGGAAATAGTCAATAATAGCCATCCACATTTCTTTTGTAAATCCATCTTCATTTAGTCCACTATCTTTTAAGTGGTCTATAAATTTATGTAATTCAGTCATATCTATTTAATTTATTTCTTAATTCACGTAACTAATCTTATACAATCCGTTAGAGTTAATTATACAGCAAACATATTAAATTAAAATGACATACACAAATAAAATACTAAAAACAAGATATTCATTTACGAATATTTATTCCCTAAATTTAGAACATAGTTATCCTGTATTGGTATAACTATAATGTTTTCTTTACATACTTAAATCTTAATACTTAAAGATAATATCTTTATCTTCGCCTTTTGGGAGGCTACGATAAGATATAGTTAAAAGGAGAAGTATTTCATTTTATGATGACGAAGTTATATTAAAAAAATTAGAAAGTCAAGTGGATATGTTAACTTCTATTAACACATTTGTCATTTATTTATATTATATTTGATATAGATAAAACGTAACTTATGGACAATGAGAAAGATACAGAAGGATTAACACACTTAAGGTGGTCTATGTTTGATTCTCCAGATTCTGAAGGTTCTGGATATTTATTTATGGAAAGAGAACCTGTCTACATATTAGATGTCGTATGTAAGATGTATAGAATAAAGCCAGACATTACACTTGGATACACTTCAAAGCCTGTAGCAGACAATATGTTCCTTTCATCAAGAGATGCTCACAGAGTTGGTCTAGGTGTAAGGATTAGAGTCTTATCTACTAAGAAAAGAATGAGACTTATTAAAGGACTTATAGAGTGTGGTATAGATAGAATTGCTGTAAGTGATGATACCTTATACTTTGACACCGATAGTTTAAAACCTTCTTACTTCGCTATTTGGTAAAATAAATAAAATAATCCTTTGTAGTCTCAAATTACTTTAGTAGATTTGTTTAAAATACAAATAGACATGGCTACAGCAGAAAGATTTAAAGAGGTAAAGAATTGGATTTATAAGACTCCAGATGATGATGGAAAGCTTCATGATTATTCTTGCTTCTACACAAACAAAGAAGATGCAGAGTATTGGTACAACAATAGATACTTAAGGATTATGCCTTCACAAATGAAAAGACAATTAATATTAATAGATTTAACAGATGGGTAAAAGCAAAGAATTATTTCAAGAAGAAAGAGAAAGAGTTAATCACTTTACTTATGGAGATTATAAATTCTGGGAAGAGCAAGTAAATCCAATAACAGGATGGATAGATAATAATGAAATCAGAAGAATAAAGTAATTATGGATTATTCAAAATCAATAGAATTAATGAGAGATAGGACTATGGAATTATTATTTGACTTTACAGATAATAAAAACATAAGCAACTACCTAAGAGATTTAGATAGAGAACTTAAAAGATTAAGCTCTGCTTTAGAAAGAGAGCCTAAGATTGGATGGGTAGATATAGACAACATGATGTGGGATATGATGGAAGAAGACAAGAACTTAACTAGGATATCTGTTGACTTTAAAGTTAGGAAAGAGAATAGCTATTTAGAAATGAACAAAAGAAATATTAAAATAAATTTGGTAGAGTAAAATACTTTGCTTAGATTGCACCATAAAACAATTATAATGGAAGAAACAATGGATTACCAAAGACAAAGAATTAAAGCACTAGAAGCTTTAGTAGGTAGGTTATCAATAGAGAAGGACCAGCTAAAAGAAACTGTTAGAGAGCTATGTTCTGGAGATGAACTTCCAGATGGCTATAAAGAAATAATACTGAAAGGATTATGATTTTAGCTATATTAATGCTATTTTTGCTTATTGCCTCCATAGTTCACTTAATAGTTATAATTAACAAGACCAAGTCAGAATTAAGATATTGGATTAGAAAGTATTTAGAAATTAGTAAATTAAACAATAATAAAGATGAGTAAAAAAGAATTAGATTTTAACGACAAGTTAATTGCTATTCAGAAGGAACTGAAAGCACCAAAGAACCAAAGGAATAATTTTGGTAAGTACAACTACAGAAGCTGTGAAGACATCTTAGAGTCTGTAAAGCCACTACTAAGTAAGTATGCATTAGCATTAACTATCTCTGATGAGATTAAAGAACTAGGAAGTATCTTGTTTGCAGAAGCTACAGTTACATTAGGAGATATGGAAGCTAAGGTTAGTGTGAAAGCACAAGCTGGTATAGACCCAAACAGAAAAGGAATGGACATTGCTCAGAGCTTTGGTAGTTCTTCTTCTTACGCTAGGAAGTATGCTTTAAATGGATTATTCTTAATAGATGACACTAAGGATGCTGATGCTACTAATACTCATGGTAAAGGTGCTAAATCAGAAGAGCCTACTAAATGGTTAAACGAAGGTACACCAGAGTTTCCTAAAGCACAAAAGTGGTTAAAGGATGGTGGAGATATAGAAGTTCTTAGAACTAAGTATAAGATAAGTAAGAAGGTCGCAGAGGCTTTAGTACAGTAATATATCCGATGTGCCTACGGATTCTTTTAGGCACAAATTTAAACAATTATAATATGAGTGCATTAATTAATGTTAGTATCAACTTAGACAAGTTACCTAAACAAAAAATCGTAAAAGGAAAGACTGGAAACTTTTACAACTTTACCTTATCGGTAAATGACGAAACCAATCAGTATGGTCAGAATGTTTCAGTATTTGATTCTCAGACTAAAGAAGAAAGAGAAGCTAAGAAAGCTAAAGACTATTTAGGTAATGGTCAAGTTGTGTGGACTGATGGAAGCTGTACTAAAGCAGTTTTCCAAAGCAAAGAGAGCAGCGTTAAGCCAACTCAAACAACAACGGTATCAAACGATTTACCATTTTAATTTATTGGGGAGGTGTAAAAGCTTCCCCTTTTTTATTACAATACTATGGAAGCATTTGACGAAGAATTAAACAACTACTATGAGTCTTTAGAGGAAAGTAGTGATTGCATGGAATGTGGAGTTGAAGTTCAACTTGGCAAAAGATACTGTTGCTTTAGTTGCTTAGACGCATCTAACAGATAAAATTAAACAAACAAACAAACATGAGTACAGACGAAAAAGAAGTGCATAGAATGTTTATGAAGACTCTTGAGGAAGATGCTTATGTAGACATATCAGAAGAGATAAAAGAGCCACCAATAGCAATATCCTGTGGAGAAGTAACTATGACTACTCTAAAAGGCAATACAACTTATACTATACCTTTAGCTACCTATGGCAACTTTAGCTTTATACAAGCACCTCCTAAGAGCATGAAGACTTACTTTGTAAGCTTACTGGTAAGCACATACCTAAAAGATAGTAATAAGTTTAGTGGACACATAAAGGGATTAAGGGATAAAAGAAAGGTTATTCACTTTGATACAGAGCAAGGAAGATATCATGCACAGAAAGTATTTAGAAGACCTGTAGATATGAATGCAGGAGAAGTTGATGATGACTACCATACTTATGCTTTAAGAAAAATGTCCTACACAGAAAGAATAGACTTTATAGAATACATACTTCAAGACAAGTTAGAATCTAAAAACATTGGATTAGTAGTTATAGATGGTATTGCAGACTTAGTATCTGATGTTAATAATATAACAGAGTCATCTGATATAGTGCAAAGGATTATGAAATGGACTGCTGAATTTAATTGTCATATTATTACAGTTATCCATAGTAACTTTGGTTCTACTAAACCAACAGGTCATTTAGGAAGTTTCCTTGAGAAGAAGACAGAGACTCAGATATCTTTAGAGAAGAACACTCAGAACAAAGGATGGGTTACTGTTAGCTGTAAGAGAAGTAGAAGTTTCTCTTTTGATGACTTTAGCTTTATGGTTAACGAGGCAGGTTTACCAGAAGTAGTAAATATGGATTACATAAATTCTATACCACTTTGCGCAGACTAAAACTTATAGTACCTATGTACGTGGAGCTACCTAGAAAGACAAAGAAGAATTTAAACGTTTGGCTTAATATGAATAGGTTTATGAACTTACACTTCCTTGTTAAGAATAATGCTAAGAAAGTATTCTTTGAGGTTATGAGAGACCAGTTAGAAGGAGTTAAGATAGACACACCTGTTAATATAACTTATCAGTTATTTAGTCCAGATAAAAGAAAAAGAGATAAGATGAATGCAATAGCTGTTGTATCTAAATTTCTGTTAGATGCCATAACACACTATGGTTGCTGGGAAGATGACAATGATGAGTTTGTTAAGACAGAGACATTGCTACCCACAGTTTACGACAAAGGTAATGGTAGGATAGAAGTTACAATTGTTAACAACTTTTAGTAATTATATTTTTATTTTGTCATATATTTAGGCATGACTAAAGATGAGTTATTAGCAGAGCTTTACAAGAGCCACAAGAAGTGGGTTGGATTGGCTGTTAAGTTTGTAGGCTCTAATATGTTTGCTGAAGATTTAGTTCAAGAAGCATATTTAAAAATACATAGGTCTTTAAAAGACGTTAATAAGATTTTAAACGAAAATAACGGAATACGTTTCGGTTATTTCTATAGTACTTTGTTTAGTGTTTGTATTGATTATAAGAGGATTAAGGGGAGGCAACCTCTAGTTGAATATGACGAGGTTGTCTACTCTTATCAAATTGTTGATGCGTTTGACATTAAAGAGAATTATGCCTTCCAGAAGTTGATGAAGAATATCGATGAGGAAATAAAGCAATGGCATAGATATGATATAATGTTTACGGACATTTACTACAAGACAGATATATCCTTAAGAGGTCTAGAAAAAGAAAGTAACTTCATAGACGAGGATGGAAAAAGATACAAAGGCATAAGCCTAACTTCATTATACAACACCTCAAAGAACTGCAAGAGAAGACTCAGAGAAAAGTTCAATGAGGATGTGCAGGATTACTACAACGGAGACTACGATAAAATACAATAAGCATGGAAGAGTTTAAAGGAGATAAAAGAACCAAAGCCTATAAGGAATGGAAAGCTAAGTTTGATAAGCAGAACTCAAGTAAGTCTAAAGGACTTGGAGATACTGTTGCTAAGATAACTAAGGCTACTGGAATCAAGAAGGTTGTTAAGTTTATAGCTGGAGAGGACTGTGGATGTGATGAGAGGCAAGAGAAGCTAAATAAGGTATTTAAGTATAGGAATGTAGAATGTTTAACTGAAGATGAGTTTAGTACACTAGCTAAGTATTTTGATGCCAACCTAACAATATACGACAAGTACGCTCAGAAAGAATTACTGCCTATAGCTCAAAGAATATTCGGAATAAAGATAACAGGATGTACTTCTTGTGCATTCAAAGGAAAGGTACTAAAACCATTAATGTCAGTATATTCAACATACAAATAGATATGAGTTTCTTAAAGGGTAACATAGGAGAAAGTTTATGGCTTAGTGAATTGTCAAAAACACACACAGATATAGAGAAAGCACCAAACAAAAAATTCTATGACTGGGATATAAAAGCTAAGTACAAAGGCGAAGAAGTTACCTACGAAGTTAAGTATGATGCTAAAGGCTATTACTATGCTGACAGATACTCTAGACCTGTAAACATCTACATTGAGTTCCTTAACACAAAGAAAGGGGAAGCTAGTGGCATCATTGCATCCAAAGCAATATACTATGTTTACATACTTAAAAGCTTAGAAGGAGTAGAAACTGCATACGTCTTCAAAAGATTAGACTTACTTAACTATCTGCAAAACAATGATGTTAAGGTTAAAGGAAATAGCTTTGGAGGAGATAATAATGCTAAAGGATGGATTCCTTCATTAAACTCACTAGAACATTTAATTGTTAAAAAGATAAAATTTATCTGATATAACAAATAATATTACTATATTGCAGTTCATTTAAAATACAAGTACTATGAGCGACAAGATAAAGTTATTAAATGGAGATGAATTTAAAGTATCTGACATTATACCTAAGATGTATGATGACAACTTTTACTATGGATATCTAGGTAAACACGCACTATCATCTTCATCATGCAAGAAGTTAATAGAATCTCCAAAGAGTTATTCAGCATCACTTACAGAACCATCATCGGATAGTCAACCATTAAGAGACGGAAGACTTACTCACTTATGTGTACTAGAACCACATAGACTTGAGGAGTTTACTTTCATAGAGGGGACTAAGGCTAGTAAGAACTTTAAGTTAGCTGCAGAAGAGTTAGGTAGGGATTTGGTTTACACTAACCTAGAACTTAACAAGGCACAGAAGATAGCTAAAGCTGTATTGGCTAATGAAGAAGCTGCTGGACTACTGAGTGGATGTGAGTTTGAGATACCAGCAATAGGAGACTTCATGGGACTTCCATTTAGAGGTAAGGCTGATGCAAAGAAGGGTGGAACTATTATAGATTTAAAGACCACAGCAAACATAAATGACTTTGAGTATTCAGCTAAGAAGTATAGCTATGACTTACAAGCAGCTTTGTATTTAGATTTGTTTGATGCAGATGACTTTATATTCTTAGTGGTAGATAAAACAAGTCTAGACGTTGGAGTCTATACTATTACACCAGAGTTTATAGATTCTGGACTAAAGAAGTTACAGAGAGCTACAGATGCTTATAAGAATTATATCATGAGTGATTACGATTTAGAACAATATACATTTTACGGAGAGTTGTAGTATGGGATTTGACAGGGATGTATCTGACCACTTCTATGAATTAGGACTTGATTTACTTTTCTTAGGTTACACTAGAGAAGACTTAGAGATTTGGATAACCAAAGCTGAAGAGGAAGATGCTTTTGAAGAATGCGATGGATTGCTAAGAGCATTGAAGTATGAAGCTATAGCAAAAGAATTAGGTTACGATTATGATTATGGCGAAGAAGAAGAAGATTTTATTTGATTACTACGATACAGATAACGAGACTCAAAGTCATTGCTTTAAGAAAGGGTATTTAATATATCCAGAGGCAGTTAATCCTAAGTCTTTTAAAGGCGAATGGAGAGTATCAATAGAGTTAGGGCATAGGAAACATACATATCCAGATGTATTGTCCCTTAAAGAAGCTTATATTAGGATATGGAAAGAATACAAGAAAATACAAAACAGAGATAAAAATGGAAAAACGTAAAGGATATAATGAAGGTGCTGCCGAAGAGCTAGCTAAAAGGTTTGTAGAAATTACAAGACTAGATTTAACAGATGGTTCTAGACACGAAGACAAGGCTTACTTTAGAGCATTGTTATACAAGATATTGCATGATGTAAACGGAATGAATGATAGGATGATATCGGAATGGTTTGCTGAGATAGGAGTCATAAGAAATAGGTCATCAATATTTCATGCACTAAGAAAGATAGATATTTATTATGAAAACTTTGTTAAGTTTAGAGATGTTTATGATTTATTCTTTGATGATAAGAAGAGACAAAGAGAAAGAATAGAGAACAAGAAGTCTGAAAGGATTAGAGTAATAAATGAGAGAATAGATAATAGTAAGAAGTTTGGAGAAAGAAACGAGTTGCATGACTTAGTAGATACTATTCCAGAATATAAGAGAGCAGAGATTTATGAAGTTATTAATTTAAGGATTAAGTCTTGGGAGTGGAAGAGTAGAGATAACTGTGAGGTAATAGAGTCATCTATAGGGGTTACAGGCTCTACTTGGTAAACAAAACTTAAAGATATCGTTATAGTATTAAGATTAAACTTATGGCTAAATCAAATGAGATTAAAACTACCGATGGTAGAAAATACAACAAAAGGAAGAAAGGTCAGTTAGAAGTTGTTAAGCCTACAACAGCAGCTATAAATAAAGCTAAGAGAGAAAGGATGAAGGAGTTCGGAGTCAAAGCCATTAAAAAGGTATTTGGTTCTGAACAAGACTTCTGGATGAACCTAGCAGAAGAGGCTAAGAAAAACCATAACGATAGAAAGCTTTTACTAGAATATGTTTACGGTAAGCCTAAAGATGGATTCGGAAACAATACACAGAAATCAGCAACTCCTGTTATAAATTTCTATGGACACCAACCCCCTGCACAAGAAGATATTATAGACGTAACACCAGAGGATGAAGAATAGCATAGACCTAAACGATAAGTACATACCATTGTTCAAGAACAAGACAAGATACAATGTTATTACTGGAGGTAGGGGTAGTGGTAAGTCATTTGGTATAAATGTATTCTTACTTAACTTAACCTATGAAAGTGGACATAAGATACTGTTTACTCGTTATACAATGTCATCAGCCAACACATCTATTATTCCAGAATTTGTAGAGAAGATTGATATGATGGGAGTGAATTCTCACTTTAGAATCACTAAGGATGAGATAACAAATATGCAAACAGGTTCTTCTATTATCTTTAAAGGTATAAGAACATCTAGTGGTAATCAGACAGCAGCATTAAAGTCATTGAATGGAATCACAACCTTTGTAGTAGATGAAGCAGAAGAGTTGGATGATGAAAGTACGTTTGATAAGATAGACTTCTCTATACGTTCTCTAAACAAGCAGAACAGAGTTGTACTGATACTTAACCCAACAACAAAAGAGCATTGGATATACCAACGTTTCTTTCTAGGTAATATTGTAGACGAAGGTTTCAATGGAAGCAAAGGAGACACTACTTACATACACACAACATACAAGGATAACAAAGATAATCTATCAGATTCATTTCTTGCTAGGATATTAGATATGAAAGCTAGAAGACCAGACAAATATCAACACCAGATATTAGGAGGATGGTTAGCAAAAGCAGAAGGAACGATTATAAGGAACTGGAAAGTTGGAGACTACATACAGACAGAAAAGACTATTTATGGACAGGATTTTGGGTTCTCTGAAGACCCTACAACACTTGTAAAGATATCTGTAGATGATTTTAACAACAGAGTCTATGTAAAAGAAATCTATGGTAAAACAGGACTTTCTACCACAGACATAGCAAACATGAATAGAGCTGAGTGTGGATTAGATTTGATAGTTTGTGATTCAGCAGAGCCTAGGCTTATAAAAGAACTGAAGGCTAAAGGATTAAACATACAACCTGCTATCAAGAAGAGTGGTAGTATCTTATCTGGTATTGCTTTAATGCAAGACTATGAGATTATAGTCGACCCAAGAAGTAATGGTGTTATAAAGGAGTTTAATAACTATGTATGGCATGAGAGAGGTGTAAGACCAATAGATAAGTTCAATCATTTTTGTGATGCGATTAGATATGCTTTGATGAGGCTAACAGCTTCAAAGAATAAAGGAATTTATACAATAAGATAGAGCGTTTAATATAAAGGGGTGCGTTTATTATGAAGGGGTAACAATTAATTTTGTTGCTCCTTTCTTATTTTTATTCCGTCTTTGTTATGATGGGGTAATGCCTTATGTTTAATATGATGGGGTATGTTTAATATAATGGGGGTACCCTATGTTTAATATAATGGGGTAATTTTATTGTTTAGAATCATTACAAATAACTTATCTAGACTAATTATTAATAAGAAAATATATTTTGATATTACAAATATATTTCGTATACGTGTGCGTGTGTTCCTTTTACTAAATTTCATAGTTCAAAGTTAAAGTCTAATAAATAGCTTAACAACGTTAAAAACATAAAGTTTGTAAAGTTTTTTACTTTTTTTGTTGCGTATTTAAAATAAAGTTGTATATTTACATCATCAAACAATAATATCTAAAAAATAATATCATGAACAAAGCTCAAAAAGTAACTACAATAGTAATGACAGTCTCAACCATTGCTTTAGTAATTAATCAAGTAATTAATAATTTTAACTTTTCAATATAATGAAAGACTATAGCCAAGAAATACACGAATTTTATAAATATGTTAACTCTTTTTATAATTTGCATACTGGAATTTATCCAATAGCTACAAAAGAATCTATACATCGATGTGTAAATTTTTACCTAGAATCAAAACCATTAAGTGAAATCTATTTTGACTCATTCGATAGGGAACAAGTAAGGGTATTAATAGGAAAATAAAAAACCATGAAAGAAACAATACAAATAATAAAGGACCTAGCAAGCTTAACGGATAACGTTTATTTATTAGATAAAATTACTTTACTAGAACAACAAATACCAACGGACATAGAAAAATTAAGACTAGAAAAAAAGATAATAATACTACAAAAGAAAATAGATAAATTAAACAATTATAAAAAATAAATAAGATGACAAACAAACTACAACAAATAGCCCAAGACAATCAATTCGATGTTGATTTAGCTAACCTATATTATAATGAAGATACTTTTACGGACTTTTGCGATAAAGTTAATAATGCTATAATGCAAGAAGAAATTATTTATTACCACGAAGCAATTAAGTACTTAATGAACGAAGACGCATCTTTATCGGACAGCTTAGATATTGCAAGTGAATACGGATATACTACAGAGCAATTAAATAGCGAACTATTAGCTACTTTATTATATCAACAAAGATTAACCGAGCAATGGTACGAAATTGAAGAACAAGTAAAAGAACTTTTTAACAACTAATAAACTAAAAATAAATATCATGAATAAATTTAAAGTATCTATAAAATTCTTACTACAATTAAGCAAAACAAAAAAAGCTTTTGTATTATTCAATTACGAAAATGAAACAATCAAAGACTATATTTTTACGAATGACCTCACACGTTACCGTTTAAAATATCAAACGTTTAAATTAGTAGAAATAATTAAACCACAAACAACAAAATTAACAATTGAAATATAAAACCATGAATAGATACACATTTACAGCCAAATATAAAAATCATAATTATAATACTATTGTAGCTGTTAAACATTGTTTACATCCTAGAAAAACAAAGGTTTATAAAAATCTAAAAAATATGCTGGATAGAGATATAATTGAAAGTTATGGCTGGG
>TARA_R110000803_G_scaffold209367_1_pt1 | contig 10947 bp, 13 predicted proteins | sample TARA_R110000803 | Tara Oceans TARA_R110000803 (sample SAMEA4397772) | marine metagenome | biome: Polar Biome; feature: [SRF] surface water layer (ENVO:00010504); material: water (ENVO:00002006), including particulate matter (ENVO:01000060) such as... | depth 5 m | reverse complement strand
AATATTGCAACCGAAATAATAGAAGAATATAAAAGTGTGGTATGAAAATAATTGTAGGCGTAACTTTATACAATAGTGGAGATGTTGTAGAAAAAACATTAGGATCTATTATGTCACAGACATATAAAAACTTTGTGTGTTATATAACTGATGATTTATCTACAGACAATTCTGCGGACATTGTTGAAAACTTTATAAAGGGGGATGATAGATTTCATTTAATTAGAAATACAGAAAAACGATACCAAGGGGGTAATTATGATTTAATTTGTAGAGACACAGAAGGTGTTGACGATGAAGATATTTTTATAGAGGTTGATGGAGATGATTGGCTTGCGAATTCTAAAGTGTTTGAACGAGTAATTGAAATCTACAAAAGTGGTGATATTTGGATTGCTAATGGTAGTTTTAAGTACTCTGATGGTAGAATGGGATTTTCACAACCAGTTAAAGATATATCATCCCTTAGACACGGACCATATACAGCATCACACCTTAGAACATGGAAGATTTTCTTATGGAGATCAATAAAACCAGAAGATCTAATAGATGAAAATGGTTACTGGTGGAGTTGTGCTTGTGATTTAGTATTTATGTATGATATGTTTGAATTATCTGGTTTAGATCATTATATATTTATGGAAACAGTCCATTACATCTATAATGACACCAACCCCTTTAATGAGCATAAACAATATATGCCGAAGATTAATCAAATGGTACAAATAACAAAAAATAAAACACCTAGAGAGAGGTTAATTAGAGGTTAATTATGGTTTCAGCACACTTACAAGGGGGACTGGGTAATTATATGTTTCAGATATCTACTGCACACTCATTAGCTTTAGATCACGATGTCAATACAGTATTTGAGATAGGTACAACAACTCAAGTTCACAAACACATTTCAGAATACATTGATAATATTTTCAGAAATGTAAAGTTTGGGACATTACCTAGTGGCGCAATATTCAACTATGTTGAGAAGACATTTGATTACACACCAATTGAATACCAAAATGGTTACAATATGAGACTGAATGGTTACTTCCAATCAGAAAAATATTTTAAACATCATAGGGAAGAATTATTAAGTTTCTTTTCACCATCTCCAACGACCCTTAATATTATTCACGATAAATATGGAAGTATTCTATCGAGGGATAGTGTTTGTAGCATCCACGTTAGACGTGGTGATTACCTTAAACTTAAAGACCATCACCCAACATGTGATATGACGTACTATACGGATGCTATGGATGAAATGTCAAGTGATACAACTTACTTAATATTCTCTGATGATATTGAATGGTGTAAGGAAAACTTTATCGGTGATCAATTTATCTTTGTTGTAGGTGAGAACGATGTTACTGATTTATGGCTTATGAGTTATTGTAGTCATAACATTATTGCTAACTCTTCATTTTCATGGTGGGGTGCTTGGCTTAACGATGATAAGGATAAGATTGTGGTTGCACCAAGTAAGTGGTTTGGACCAGCTAAGGGTAACACCAATACTGACGATATTTACGCTAAAAATTGGGTAAAGATATGAAAGATAAACTTAACATAATAGATAGAACCTTCTCACACTCTAAATTAGGGTATTGTAGTGATTATCAAGTTTCGGATTTATTTTCTTGGGATAGGACTATAAATGATGGTGATGTGGTTTATACTGATATGACATTAAGTAGTGTTAAACACAACCCCAAAGGTAAAAACTATGCGTGGTTAATAGAACCAATCGATATCGCACCACAGAACTATACTATGATAAACCATCTACATCCCCAATTTGACAAAGTATTTACACATGAGAAAACTCTGTTAGATATGGGTTATCCGTATACATTTGTACCATTCGGTTGTTGTTGGATTAAAAAGAATGATCAGAAAATATATGATAAGTCAAAAAATTTAAGTATTATTGCATCAAGTAAGACTCAAACTGGTGGACATAAATTAAGACACAATGTAATAAATACCTTTAGAGGTAAGATGGATGTCTATGGTCGAGGATGGAATGAGATACCATATAAAGTGGATGGACTTAAAAATTATAGATTTTCTATTGTAATTGAAAATTGTAAAAGAGATTATTGGTTTACTGAGAAATTAATTGATTCCTTAGTTACTGGAACAGTTCCAGTTTATTGGGGATGTCCATCGATAGGCGATTTTTTTGATATTAGAGGATTTATTACTTTTAATACATTGGATGAACTATGTGAAATATTAGATACATTAAGTGAAAAAAAATATAATGAAATGTTACCTTATATAAGAAGAAATATAGTTAAAGCTAAAGAATTCTTATTACCAGATGACTGGGTTTATAACGAGATTAAAAAAAAATAATATGATTAAAAAAATAATGATAGATAATAACTATGATTACGATTGTATCTTTAACCATAAAAAAACAATAGTGAATGTTTCAAATTCCGAAAGTGACATGAATTTTATAATTGGGGTTAAGGGGAGGTTACCTTATTTTAGGGCTACTATACAAAATTTAATTATGGGTGTTAAATCTACCACTAAACTTAAAGTTAATATTATTGTAGTAGAACAAGATATAGAACCAATAAATCAAAATTTTTGTATAGAAAATAATGTTGGGTATATTTTTATACCTTTAGAAATTACTAAAAGTGACAACTTACACTCGACAAGTCTAATGTATAATATCGGTTACTTATTTTCTAAAACAGCTAAATATAGTGCATTTCATTGTGCAGATATTATGGTGGGTTACCATTTCTTTGAAACATTATCTGATTATTATTTTAACAAAGATTTTAATTGGTTACAACCATATTGTGATAAGAGGGTAGTTACTTTCTCACCATCAACAACAAACTCTTTATTAAATGGTGTTTTTCCAACATTCGATCCTTCTAAATTTGATAGTGAAATGTTTAATTCGGAACCTGAAGTGCAAGGTGCTCCAGGTGGGTGTATTATCGTCCCTAGTGAATTGTTCGAAAATGTTGGTGGTTATGATCCAGAATTATTTTATGGGTATACAGTAGAGGATTCTTTTTTTTGGTGTAAGTTAGAAGTAATGGTTAATGGTGAGAAATGTCCACATATTCATTTTAAGGGTGGTACATATGCTGAAAACCCCAAATTATATCTATATCACCTACACCACCCGAATATAAAAAATGAAAACCCTTATTTTAAAAAGATGTTTGATTATTATAGTGAATTTTGTAGTATATTCACATATGAACAACAATTAGAATATATAAAACATAAGAGTGAAATATTTAAACAACAAAAAGAAAAATTACGAATCACTAAATTAAAAATGGTAACATGAAAGATAATAAAATAAAAGAAATAATAATTAGTAGTATAGAAACTAAAGAGAAGTTAATTAACGAAACCACTATACAAAATATAAGACATATTGTAGATGTTTGTATAAAGGCACTTAATAATGGTAACGCTATCTATTGGTGTGGAAATGGTGGTTCTGCTGCCGATGCACAACATCTATCAGCAGAATTATCTGGTAGGTTTTATTATGATAGGGATCCGCTACGTAGCGATGCTTTACATTGTAACACATCTTACATTACCGCAGTTGGTAACGACTACCATTATGATGTCATATATTCTAGGTTGTTAAAAGGTATTGGAAGAAGAGGGGATGTAATTATAGGGTTATCAACATCTGGTAAATCTAAAAATGTTGTTAACGCATTTAATGAAGCTAGGGTTATTGGTATCACAACAGTTGGTCTTACTGGTGAAGAAAGTAATTCGTTTGAACATGCGTGTGACTATATAGTAAATGTACCATCTATCGATACACCAAGAATCCAAGAAAGTCACATTTTAATAGGTCATATTATATGTGAGTTAATAGAATCAAAACTATTTCCAGTAGATGAAAATTAATGTAATTATATTAGCTAGGGGGGGTAGTAAGGGTTTACCAAATAAAAATATTCTACCTTTTGGGGATAAACCACTTGTTGCTCAATCAATTACTCAATCAATTGAATCTAAATTAGTTGGTGGTGTTTACGTTTCATCAGATAGTGTTGAGATTTTGGATATATCCCAAAGGTGGGGTGCAATACCTATTAATAGACCAAAAAACTTATCAGAAGACACATCAACATCTGAAAGTGCATTACAACATGCCTTAAAGGTAATGGTTGATACTGATGTTGTGGTATTCTTACAACCTACATCACCACTAAGAACTAGTGATGATATAGATAATGCGATAACAACTTTATTAAATGGTAACTATGATTCTTTATTCTCATCTGTAGAATTGGAAGATATTTGTATATGGGGTGATAATGGGGGTAGTTTTAATAGCCTTAATTTCGATTATAAAAATAGAAAAAGGCGACAAGAAATAAAAAAACAATACTTGGAGAATGGATCAATATATGTGTTCAAACCTCAAGTTTTATTAGATAATAACAACAGACTTGGTGGAAACATCGGAACCTATGTTATGGATAATTGGAAACAATTTGAAATTGATAATAAGGATGATTTTGAACTATGTGAATTTTACTTAAAAAATAAATTATGGAAGAAAGATTAGTATATATGAACGGAAAGTTCGTAAAAGAAACAGAAGCTAAAATATCGATTTACGATTCGGCTCTTATGTTTGGTGATATGGTGTTCGAGATGACTCGTTCATTTAATAAGAAACAGTTTAAATTAAGAGAACATTTAGAGAGGTTATATACTGGGGTTAAAATTCTTAGGATACCCCTAAAGATGACCATTGATGAAATGGAACAAGCATGTTATGATACAATGGAGAAAAATGAACACTTATTTAATGACACCGATGAACATCGATTAATGATTAATATAAGTCGTGGACCACTTTCTATATATGCCCATATGTTTGAAGATTCTGGTGCAACAATCACTATTGCCGATTTCCCACTTAAATGGACAGTATCTTCTATGGGCCCACTTTATGATGTTGGTGTATCTGCTATGATTCCTTCACAAAGAGCAATACCATCTAATTTATTAGAACCAAAGATAAAAAACAGAAGTAGGGTACATTACCAGATGGCTAATATTGAGGTTTCTAATATGCGTGGAGATAATAATTGGGCATTATTATTAGACCCAGATGGTTTTATCGCTGAGGGAACTGGTGACAATTTCTTCATAGTTAAGGATGGTGTTATTATAACACCAGAAGGTAGGAATATACTTAGAGGAATTAGTAGGGACTATGTATTTGAAATAGCTAATGAATTAGGGTTTAAATGTATTGAAAAAAATATAGAACCTTACGATGTGTATGATGCTGATGAGTCATTTATGACTGGAACACCATTTTGTATTATTCCTGTTACTAGTCTTAATGGTATTATCATTGGTGATAAAATTATTGGTTCTGTAACACAAAGATTAATAGATCAGTGGAGTAAAAATGTTGGGGTAGACATTATAAAACAAATTAAGGGGTATAGTGAGGAGGTTTCTAATTTGAAATCGTCTTCTGCACCAAGCCCTTACCAATTTTAAAAGTTATGGAAATTTCTTTTAATGATATAATTAATAAAGAGAAGGGTAAAATTGCAATTGTTATTGGTCTTGGACCATCACTAAATTTAGATATTGAGGTAATAAAGTCTTTAAATCGAGATAAATACGTACTTATTTGTTGTAATGATTATGATTTAATGACAGAATTAGTTGGGGATTATTGGGTACATGCAAATTCGTTAGATACTATTGGTAAAAACTATCTACGATATAACCTTAGAGATTCTACTATAGTATTCGCTGATTCAGTAGATCCAACACCTAGAAACGTATTTGAGAGGTTATTAACTGGTATTTATTTACCATATGATCAAAGACATTTTGACGGTAGACATTGTACATGGGGTGGTGGGTTAAATGGTCGTAGTTATTGTTGTGATAACATTATTAACGATAGGTTAACCATACAAGAAGAACTAATGCGATTTACGGGATTTAAAACTAAATATGGTACTGGAGATACAGTATCTTTACATATGTTAAGTCTATCAATATTAATAGGTTGTAAAAATATATTTATTACTGGTCTTGATTTAGACTATTCTAAAGGTTATACAAATGGTGGTGTCAGTAATGACTCGTTCAACCAATACCTACCTAGAATAAAATCTGATTTTAAAATAATATACGAAAGTGCAAAACACATTGGGGTTGATATCCACATCACTAATAACCAAACACCCTTAAAAGAAATTATTGAAATAAAACCAATTTCTATTGATTAAGTCAAATATGTTCGATATATTTGTTATATGATGGATTTAGGTATAATTCAAGGTCGTTTACTAAAACCTGTTGATGGTCACATACAAGAGTTCCCAATAGACAACTGGGAAAAAGAGTTTGGTGATTTAAAAAAAGTGGGATTAAACCACATAGAGTGGATTATAACCAATAGATCTTTTAATGGTGGTGTATTAGATTTAGAAATTAAACAATACTCAAAATCAATATCATCGATAACTTGTGATAATCTAATCTCAAAACTAATTACTAAACCAACTTTTTTACATTCACAACTTAAACCCATATGTGATTGGGCAATAAAAAATAACATAAAATCGATATCAATACCATTATTAGAAGATAGTAGGGTTACATTGGAAAATAAAGATGAGATTATTTTTATGTTTAAATGTTATGGTGTGGTATACCCAAACTTAGATTTCCACTTTGAGATGGAATCTGATTGGGAGTTAGCTGTAGAGTTATCTGAAACATTACCAAATTTTTATCTCATATATGACACTGGTAACATAACATCCTGTGGGTTCGACCATAAATTATGGATTGATAATTGTTTACCATATATTAAAAACGTACATTTAAAGGATAGAACAATAACCCCAATAGAAACGGTAAAACCATTTACTGGTGACACTGATTTTGATTCTATTTTTGAAAGTTTACACCTTTTTGGTTATATGGGTAAGTTTACCCTACAACTCGCTAGAGAAGAAGAAGGTAAAGAATTATCGACAACAATAAAACACATTAAACAATTTAAAGAATTATATAATGAAAAATTTATTTAACTTAACAGATAAAATCGCACTAATAACTGGAGCTGGTGGATTGCTAGGTCCAAAACATGCAGAGGCTATCATAGAGTATGGTGGTAGAGTCATATTAACTGATTGGCATGAAGACAGAGTAGATATGAAAGCTAATGAATTAAATAAAATTTATGGTAATGGAAAAGCAATTGCTTTACATATGGATGTAACAAGTAAAGAAAGTATTGATGGTGTTTTGGATACCGTCTACAATAAAATAGGTTTACACATTAACATTCTAATTAATAATGCTGCTAAAGACCCAAAGGTTAAGAAGGGTGATGGTAACTTAAAGCCAGATTCAAGATTCGAAGGGATGACAATGGATTATTGGAATGAAGGAATTGATGCTGCACTTAATGGGACATTCCTTGTAACTCAAGCAGTTACGAATAAAATGACTGAACATGGAACTAAAGGGGTTGTATTAAATATTTCTTCCGACCTAGGTGTAATTGCACCAGACCAAAGACTTTATAGAAAAGAAGGGGTTGCAGAAGATGAACAAAATGTTAAACCTATAACTTATTCCGCAGCAAAATGGGCTATTATAGGAATGACTAAGTATCTTGGTGTTTACTTTGCACAGAAAAACATTAGAGTTAATGCATTATCACCAACTGGTGTTTATAATAATCATCCAGAAGATTTTGTTAAGAAATTATCTAACATAATCCCAATGGGTAGAATGGCTGACATCGATGAATACAAGGGAGCAATTGTTTTCTTATGTTCTGATGCGAGTTCATATATGACTGGTGAGAACGTTGTTATAGATGGTGGTAAATCAGTTTGGTAAAAATAAATAAAAATAAATAAAAACAATTAAAGATGAGTAAAACTTACATTATTGCAGAAATCGGAATCAATCACAATGGTGATTTGGATATCGCTAAGGAATTAATAAACACAGCTGCTAACACAGGATGTGATGCTGTTAAATTTCAGAAAAGAACAATCGAGGAAGTCTATACCGCAGAGGAATTAGATAAATCAAGAGAAAGCCCATGGGGTACAACTAATAGACAACAAAAAGAAGGGCTTGAGTTCTCTTATGATGAGTATAAAGAATTAGAAGAGTACTCTAAGAATAGAGGTCTTGATTTTATTATCTCTTGTTGGGATTTAAACGCTGTTAAATTAGTAGAAGAGAACCTTGATGTGGATTACCACAAAGTGGCTTCGGCACTATTAACTGATAGAGACTTCTTAGAGGCACTTAAAGCAACTGGGAAACCTGTAATCCTTTCTACTGGGATGAGTTCTCAAGGTGATGTGGATAAAGCAATGACTATACTTGGTGATAGCGTTGTTCAATTATTAGCTTGTACAAGTACTTACCCAACTAAGGCTGAGGAAATCAATTTAAACTATATCAAAACACTTAAAGAAACATATCCAAACGTATCAATCGGATTCTCTAATCACTATTCTGGTGCATTAGCTTGTCATGGTGCTGTTGTTGCAGGTGCTGAGATAATTGAGTTCCATATCACTAAAGATAGGACAATGTATGGTTCAGATCAATCAGCATCTATTGAACATGTGAGTACATTGGTTGATGGAATCAGAACACTTGAATCTATGATTGGTGACGGTGTGAAGGTTGTTTATGATGATGAAGTTGGTATCGCAGCTAAACTAAGAAAAATACATTCATTATAAATGACTTATTGTTTTGATTTAGATGGTACACTATGTACTAACACAGAAGGTGAATATGAATCTGCTGTACCATTTCCGGAAAGAATAAACGAGGTAAAGAAACTATATGACGCGGGTCATACAATACTGATCGACACTGCTAGAGGTTCTTCTACTGGTTTAAATTGGTTTAAATTAACTGAGGGTCAATTAGTTGATTGGGGTTGCCCATATCATCAACTAAGGGTAGGTAGTAAACTAACCGCTGATATCTTTATCGATGATAAGGGTATTAGTGATTTAGGTTTCTTTAAAGATAAAACCATTGGTTCTACAATAGATGACTATATGAGGTCGGTTATCAAGGAAACACTAGATAAAGATAAGTTTCCAGAATATGATAACATCTATACTGATACCTTTTCTGAGTTGATTGATAAACTATCTATTGTACATGTTAGATATTGGTATTTAGAAGATGCTATGTCTGCTGCAACTAAGTCTGGTAATGATGAAGAATTGGTTTTATTACGTAAGAAGTCTGAATCATTGTTTAAAGAAAAAAGACCTATGTTAGTAGCGGGATTAGATAAACTAATCGCTAAGATGATTAGTGGTGAAATTAAATATACTGCTATAAGTACAAAGCAATATAAGGGTTGGGGACAAAAAGAATAATATGAAATACGCAATTTGGAGACACGAGAACGCACTTGGTAATTCAGCTGAGCATACAGTTGGATTATCCAAACATTTATATAGAACTAATGATGAAGACCCACAAGTGTTTGTGGAGACAGAATTCCAAAGAGACTTTGCATTATGTATTAAGGGTATAACACCAGATAGAGTACATATGTTTGAGGCTTCTATTTTCGATGGTATAAACGGTGGTAATATCGTTGACATATTCAAAGAACGGCTATATTCTAAAGAATTATATAAGGATGTACATATGCCACCACCATACTCATACAACGGACTTATGTATGATGCAATGTGGGAACATCTTGAAGTTACCAACGAAGCACAATTAGAATTCCCATTTGAATTACACGAAGATAAATATAATATCCCAAAGGATGCGATATTAATACAAATTAGGGAACCTAATACATATTGGAAACGAGTAGATGGTGCCAATTCAGAACCAAGTAGATTTGTTGAGAAACAAACCTTTTTTGATATTGCGCTTCACTATGCAAACTTAGGTCATAAGGTTGTTAGAATTGGAGACATCAAACAAACTCCAATGCCATATCATAAAAACATTATCGACTTAGCTAAAATTGAAGGTAGAACGATGATGGATGACTTATACGCATTAGCCACTTGTAAAGTATTCTTATCATGTGATAGTGGAATATGGCCTATGGCTGGTGGGATGAAGAAGAATTTAGTGCTTAGTAATGTTACTAGCGCGTTTAATAAAAAATCCATTGTGGATTGGTTACCTTCTGACACCTCTACAGTACTATTTAAGCATAGGGTTGGGGGAATTAGAGACAATTCATTTGAAGAATTAAAAAATTCTGTAGATAAGTTTTTATAAATTATATAGATTTATGTTGAAAGGTAAAAATATATTAGTAACAGGTGGTAGTGGTATGGTTGGTAAATCACTTAAAAAAATACTACCAAACGCTACCTATCTTTCTTCTTCGGAATTTGATCTAACAAAAGAACTTGATGTTATAAAAATGTATACCACATATAAACCAGATGTCGTTATACATTTAGCAGCCAAGGTTGGGGGGATTATAGATAACATAAATAAACCATCAGACTATTTTGTGGATAATGTTATGATGAATACATTGTTAGTTGATCATGCTTACAAATTTAAAGTGAGTAGATTTATAGGGATATTAAGTACCTGTATATACCCTGATAAAGTTGATACGTATCCAATGACTGAAGACATGTTACATCAAGGACCCCCAACACCAACTAACTTTTCATATGGTTACGCTAAAAGATGTTTAGCTGTACAAATAGACGCATGTAATAAACAATACGGAACGAAGTACCAATACCTAACCCCATGTAATTTGTATGGAGAAAATGATAAGTTTGGTGAAAATAGTCACTTCATCTCCGCTTTAGTTAAAAAAATTGTTAAAATGGAAAAAAGTGGTGGTAGCACTTTAGAGTTGTTTGGTACTGGAAAACCTTTAAGACAATTTATGCA
>TARA_R110000803_G_scaffold5750_1_pt1 | contig 10951 bp, 12 predicted proteins | sample TARA_R110000803 | Tara Oceans TARA_R110000803 (sample SAMEA4397772) | marine metagenome | biome: Polar Biome; feature: [SRF] surface water layer (ENVO:00010504); material: water (ENVO:00002006), including particulate matter (ENVO:01000060) such as... | depth 5 m | reverse complement strand
TACTCGCTGGAGGAAGTGGGGCGCATTCTTGAGGCCAGCACGTTGCTGAACGCAGTGAAAGATAATTTCCCAGACGCCACCGTGGCGGAAATCCGGCCCAAACGTAGGAAACTGGACGACGAAATCCCCTTTTGAAAAATAACAACGCTTGGACAGGAGAAAACAACATGACCAATCATTCCCACTACAATTCCGTCAAAAGCGGGTGGACCAAGGAACGCAGCGAAAAGCTGCGTGAGCTTTGGAAAACTGGACTCAGTTGCTCAAAGATTGCCGCGAAGATGGGCGGCATTACCAGAAACGCAGTGATCGGCAAGGCGCACCGACTTGGCCTTGAAAGCCGACCATCGCCCGTCACGTTCTCGGACGGATCGGACCGCACCATGCGGCGGCGCGTCACCAAGGCGCACAAGGAAATCAACACGGTTGTCCCCCCGCTGTTCAACGACGAACCCACGGTGCCTGTTGCCATGCGCGTTGTCACTATATCGAAAGCGCATACATGCCAGTGGCCTCACGGAGACCCAAAGAAGTCAGACTTTGGCTTCTGCTGCGAAATGTCGGTAACGGGTCGGCCATACTGCGCCGCGCACTACAAGCGTTCCGTCATGCCGCGTCGGCCTCGGGTGCGAGTTATTGCGCGACAATAATAATGCGAGTAGAATGCACACGCCGCGCGTTCTCCCTTGGGCCGTGGCACGGGGGCTGTGCGGTAATCTCTCGCCAGGTCGCGCGGTCCCCGAATCTGGTAGAGGTGAAATATGACTGAGCAGAAATTTTACGATATCATCAGGGCGTGGAAGACCGTCAACTGGGTTCAGTGGGTAGCGATTGCCGTTCTAAGCGTTGCTCTTTTGGTGCTGGTGCTGTGAGCGAGGAGCGAGAATTGACGGAATGCGTCTACATTCATTGGAGCAAGGCCCAAGAATATCACGACGACGGCTGGGATGTGACGAGGCTCCCTCCACACGATCCATTCTGCCTAGCAACCAAGGTGGCCGAAGGTGACTGATAAAAAACTAAAACCCAAGCAGCAGCGGTTTGTTGATGAATACCTGATTGACCTCAACGCAACACAGGCTGCAATCCGCACCGGATACAGCGAAAAGACAGCGGGTCAGATAGGCCACGAATTGTTGAAAAAACCTGAGATAGCTATTGCTCTGCAAAAGGCACACGAACGCCACGCGGAGAGAATTGGCGTCACGGTTGACAGTCTAACCGCAGAATACGAGGAGGCGCGCACACTCGCCGCCCAGAACGCCCAGTCTGCCTCGATGGTTTCCGCCACGACGGGAAAGGCGAAGCTGCACGGCCTTGTGACCGACAAGCAGGAAACCGACGTGAAGGGTGAAATTATCAACACGATAGTCTGGGAAGGCGTTGGATAAAGCCGGAGTTCTAAACGTCCAGGCGGCAAAGAAGCTGATGCCGTTGGTGGGCCACAGCCGCTACAAGGGCGCATTCGGCGGTCGCGGCGGGACGAAATCGCACTTCTTTGCAGAGTTGCTGATCCTGACGTGCCTCACACGAAAAACCCGTGCGGCCTGTATTCGTGAGGTTCAGGTGACAATCCGGGATTCGGTCCGGCAGCTTCTTGTCGATAAAATCCAGAAGTTCAACCTTGGCGGACAGTTCAAGGTCATGGATCGTGAGATACTCGGCCCCAACGGATCTCTGATCGTATTCCGTGGTATGCAGTCATACAACGCCGAGAACATAAAAAGTCTCGAAGATTTTGACGTTGCGTGGGTTGAGGAGGCGCAGACGCTATCCTCACATTCTCTCAAGCTCCTGCGGCCCACGATCCGAAAGGAGGGGTCCGAGTTGTGGTTTAGCTGGAACCCCCGCCACGACACCGACGCGGTTGACGTGTTCTTTCGCGGCGGCAGCAAGCGGCGCGGCATGATTAGCGTTGAGGTAAACCACGACGACAACCCCTGGTTCCCCGAAGTCCTGAAGGTGGAGATGGAGGACGACTACGCCGACGACCCCGAAATGGCTGAACACGTCTGGGGCGGCGGATATCAGATTGTCACCGAGGGGAGTTACTACGCCCGGCATATCCTGAAATCCGAGCAGGGCGGACATGTTGGACACTTCCCCTACATCCCAGAATTGCCTGTTCACACGGCCTGGGATATCGGCGTCGATGATTACACCGCCGTGTGGTTTATCCAAGAGGACGGCCTAGAGGCTCGAATTCTGCACTATTACGAACTCTCGAACGGCGGACTGGAAGATGTGGTCCACGACACATTCCCCGAGTTGAACCCAGATCCTGCGTTGGTTGCGGCTGGCCTGACAGAGCTAGACCGCTCCGAGGCATGGAGTTACGGCACGCACTACATGCCGCACGATATCATGGTGAGGGAATGGGGACGGGGCGCAAAGACGCGCTACCAGACGGCGCAGGAATGGGGATTGAAGCCAATCCACAAGGGAGTTGCGGTTGGCCCCATTGAGCGGATAAACGCAGTTCGTGCGCTATTCCCTCAACTCCGGTTCAACGACACGCAGTCCGTTCGGCTGGGAATGAAGCGCCTTCGGCGGTATCACCGGAAGTGGAATGACTCGATGCAGACCTACACCACGCCGGAACACGACGAAAGCAGCCACGGTTGTGACGCGCTTGGGGAGTTTGCTGTCAACTGCTCGATCCGGCCAAAGCCTGCGGTGAAGACCGAGCCTGGTCGCGTCCTGACTGCTGGGCCGGGATCCACGGCGACAATGAACGATCTACTGAAGGCAGCAAAGCGAGGGAAAGCACGGTATGATTAACTTATTGTGCAATCATGAGATTTACTATACCATAACAACCTAACCGCGCTTTGTAGCGTCGTTTTTCCTATTGTTGGAGCCTTGCCTTGACCGACGCGACCGCCCAGACGGGTTCACTTGAAACACCCGAAGACGCTGGCAAAGGCCCGCAAGGCGTCGTCGCGCGATGGAAGATGGAATTGGACTTGGCGTCCAAAGACGAGAAGTTTTGGCGAGAACGAGTAAAAGACGTAAACGCCCGATATCGCGACGAGGCCAACAACGACAAGGGCAGCACGCAGACCGTTGGTCGCTACGGCGGCGGCGACAGGTTCAACATCCTGTATTCCAACGTGCAGACGATTTGCCCCGCTCTTTACAATCAAACCCCAAGGCCAGATGTCCGCCGCCGCTATCGTGACGCTGACGAGACGGGCCGGGTCATTGCCGACGTGATGGAGCGTGCGCTTTCGTTCACGCTGGATGAGGAAGACTTCGACCGCTACATGAAGATGGCGGTAAAGGACGTTCAGTTGACTGGGCGCGGCGTAACTCGCGTCAAGTACGAGGCAGCATTCAGTGATGCAGATGAAGGTGAAAGTGAGGACGAAGGCGAGGTCAGTGAAGTTGAGGGCGAGGAAGTTGAGTTTGAGCATGTGAATTGGTCAGACTTCCGGCGTGGCCCTGGCCGCACATGGGAAGAGGTCACTTGGATTGGCTTCCGTCACACCTTCGACGCAGACGAGTGCAAGGATAATTTCCCGGACACCTGCAAAGACATCCCGATGGATTATTCGCCTGCCGGAGTGGACGGCAAGGACAGTGACGATCCAGTAAACGACACATTCAAGCGCGCAGAAATATGGGAAATCTGGGACAAGAAGAAGCGTGAGGTGATTTTCATCTGCGAGGGGCTGGCAGAGCGGCCATGCAAGACCGTGGACGACCCGCTGACGCTCAAGGGCTTCTTCCCCGTCCCGCGCCCGCTGTATTCGGCTGACTACACAGACAGCCTAGTTCCCATCGAGCCTTTCCGATATTACGAGGACCAGGCGGACGAACTAGACACGCTGACACGTCGCATCTCCGGCGTGATCGAGGCACTGAAGGTTCGCGGGCTGTACGACAGCACGATTTCCGAGATGGCGAACATCATGGACAGCGCGGAGACGCAGCTTACCCCAGCGACTGACGTACTGCCTCTGATGCAGGCTGGCGGTCTTGAGAAGGCTATCTGGATATGGCCGATTGAGAAGTTGGCCCCGGTTCTGGTGCATCTCTACACGCAGCGTGAAGCCGTGAAGACCACCATTTACGAAATCACGGGCATTGCCGACATTATGCGCGGATCCTCGGCGGCATCCGAGACTTTAGGCGCGCAGCAGTTGAAGGCACAGTTCGGAACCATGCGGCTTGATGATATGCGCCGCGAAGTTCAACGCTACGCCCGAGACTTGGTGCGTATGGCCGCAGAAATCATTGCCGAGCAGTTCAGCCCGGAAACGATGCAGATTATGACTGAGGTGAAACTTCCCACGCAGGAAGAAAAGCAGCAGGCCATGATGCAGGCGCAGCAAATGCAAATGCAGCAGCAGCCGATTCCAGACGAACTGAAAAAGTTTCTCGAAGACCCAACTTGGGAAGAATGCCTGACAATCCTGCGTGACGACCAGCAGCGTGCCTACCGGATCGACATTGAGACGGACAGCACGATTGCGGGAGACCAATCGCAAGAGCAGAAGAACATCACCGAATTGCTGACCGGCATTTCCTCGTTCATTCAGAACGCCGGGCCTGCCGTTGCGGCTGGCTATCTCCCGCTTGACGCAGCCAAGGCTCTGCTGATGACGAGCGTTCGCAAGTTCAAGATGGGGCGTGAAGTTGAAGACGCCCTAGACATGATTGGCGAGGAAGAGGAAGGCGGCGAGGGCCAGATGGACCCGCAGATGCAGCAGATGCACCAGCAGATGCAGGAGCAAATGCAGGCGATGCAGGCGGAAGGCCAAGCCCTACAGCAAGAGAACGAGGCGTTGAAGGCGGACAAGAGTGCCGAGGCGCAGCGCACGCAGATGGACGGACAGAAGGCACAGGCTGAGTTGACATTGAAAGAGCGGGAGCTGAGCCTGAAGGAGTTTGAGGCGCAGAGGCCGGGCGAGATGAAAGCAAGCCCGCAAGAGCAGTGGGACTACGACACGCAGATGGCGCGCGAGAAGATGGCGTTCGATGCCGAGCAGAAGGCGCTGGAGCGCCAAGCCGCCGCCGAGCAGAAGGCGCTTGATCGTGAGGCTGACTTAGCAAAGGCTGTAATAGCAAAGTCAGAGGGCGGGTCCGACATTGATGGCGCACTGGCGGATTTACATGCCAATAAAACTCTGACCTACAACGACGACGGCAGCATCAGCGGATATGAAACGACTGACATTGAGTCAACCATCTCCCGCATCAGGGACGTTATTTCTCAGCAGGCATCAACGGACCGGGGCGGCTTAGACCAGGCGCTGATTAGCATTGCTGAGATGCAGGCCCAGACGGGGCAGTTAATAGTTGAATCGAACGACCGTCTCGTTAATGCGATTACGGCTCCCAAGAGAGCGGTCTACGAGGACGGACGGCCTGTCGGCATCGAAACGGTGTAGGGCCGAGTTATGGCTCTTTGGGATGTAGGAAAATGGGATGTCGCCGTATGGGACGTTGACCCGCCGTCAGACGCTAGGGCTTCCGGTGGCGGAGCCAGCCGCAGGCGCAGGCCAAACGAAAAAGTCGTATGGTATGATGATTGGGTAAAGGCACAAAAAAAGGACGACACCCCGGAAGAAGAAAAAATCGAGGTTGTCGAGGACGCAATACAGGTTGTAAAAGCATATAAAGACAATACCGTTCCTGTCGCTGACGCAAAGGCTGCGATACTAAGGGCCAAAGATGCAGAAAGCCTCCTGCACCAAGTCCGAGAACTGGAAGCGTTGATGCGGGCGTTCTTCGCAATAAAAGAAGAGCGGGCGAGAATTAAGGGACAGAATGATTTTTTTGTTTTGATGATGTTGGGGATTGTATGAGCAAGTACAAATCGAATTACGCGGACATTAGGTGGGGCGCACACATTATTGCCCCAAAGAACTACGCCGCGCCGTCTCCGCATCGTTCTGACTTCCCAACCCCCCAAGTTTCCGGTGACTTCGCCGCCTATGACTGCCCAATTACGGGCAAGTCCATCGAGGGCCGTGTCGCTCACGAAGAAAATCTGAGGCGTCACGACTGCCGAATTCTCGAAACAGGCGAGAAGGAAGATAACTCCCGAAACGCCGCAGCTTTCGTTGAGTCAGAAAACGTGAAGCGTGACGCGGTAATTGATGGTATAGTTGACCAAGTTGCAAAAGATATTTTGTAGCTAGACTTTTAAAGGCCCGCCGTGATGGCTCGCTGTTCCCACGCTGAAAAGCAAGATGGAGATTTTTTTTATGGCTGGCGAAGTAGAAACCGCACCCGCAGACGCATCCTTCCAGGATATGGACGATTTTATGAATTCGGCGGTTGATACGCTGGAATCAGGCGGGGAAGTTGACACATCAGACTCCGAGGTGAGCGAAGAAGATATCGCTGCGCTTGTTGAGACTGATACAGATTCCGAGGTCGTGGACGTTCCAGATGACGACACCGCGACCGACGATGCAGAAACAGCAGATGAGACCGAGGACGCTAGTGGACCTGATGAAAATCAGACCACCACAGCCCCCCAGTCGATGTCCGCTAAAGACCGTGAGGCGTTTGCCGCACTTCCACCCGAGAGCCAGAAATGGATTTCGGATCGTGCGAAGGAGCAGGAAGCCGCTTTCACACAGAAGACAATGGACTTGGCCGACAAGTCCAAAGGCTTTGACAAACTTGAGCAGATACTAGCGCCCCGGCGTCAGCAGCTTGCAATGGATGGAATGGACGACAGCACCGCAGTCGGTCAGCTATTCGCCTTATCCGACTTTGCAAATACTGACCCCATTGGGTTTGTGAAGTACCTGTTCGATCAACGTCAGATCCCTTTGACGGCCTTGTCTGAACCCAGTGGGCAGCAAACGCCCGCTGATCCTCAATTAGCCGCCATGCAAGCTAAGATGCAGGGCTTCGAGAGTTTTCTTACACAACAGCAGATGCAGGCCCAGCGGCAGGCGGAATCAGTAATCTACACCGACGTTGAGAAGTTCTCCTCCGAGAATGAATTCTACGCCGAGCTAGAGAACGAAATGATTCCGGTCGTCGCGGCATTGCGTCAGAACGATCCGTCCCTATCGAACACCGACGCCCTTACGAAAGCCTACAAAATGGCTCTAGCAGCGAACGACGGTGTTTCGGCCAAGGTTGAGGCTGCAAAATCAGCCAAGGCTGAGGCCGACAAGGTTGTAATGGCGAAAGCCCGTGCAGCCAAGGCGAAGAAGGCGGCTGGTTCTAATGTTCGGCACAGTGGGGCGAGACCCGCTGGCAAGGCAGATGCTGGAACCGTGGATGACTTTATCGGCGCTCTTGTAGACGAGCGCAGGACGGCTTAACCATGAAAGGGCAAGCCAATGGCTTCTCCCAACACATCGTTCACTGAAATCAGTGCAATCACCTATCGGCATTTCAAGGACAAATACCTTGCCGATAACGTATCCAACCACACTGCCCTGCATCAGCGCCTAACCGAAAAGGGTCGAGTTGATCTGGTCGGCGGCGGCTGGGAAATCCAGGTTCCCCTGGACTACACCGAGAACGGCACATACCAGCGTTATTCTGGCTATGACACACTTGACGTGTCTCAGTCCGAAGTCTTCACGGCTGCTAACTTCCCTTGGAAGCAGATTGCCATCAATGTCGTTGCCTCCGGTCTGGAAATTCGCCAGAACAGCGGCAAGGAAGGCATCATCAAGCTCGTCAAGAACAAGCTGAAAAATGCCATGCGTACTGCCGGGAATAACTTCTCGACGGATATGTATTCTGACGGCACGACCGCAAACCAGATCAATGGCCTTCAGGCTCTTGTTTCGGATGCGGGTACAGGCACTGTTGGTGGCATCAACTCCACCACCTACACCTTCTGGAAGAACATCGTACAGTCGGCAGCGGCTCCCCTTCAGGGCGGCGGCGGCATTACGCCAAGTGCGACCACCATCGAGAGCCTCATGCTCCCGTTGTGGCTCAACCTGACACGTAATAACGACATGCCTGATCTGATTGTCATGGACGATACATATTTCACGTTCTTCGACAATAGCCAGACCAGCCTGAAGCGTTACACCAACTCGACGGACCTCTCCGCTGGTGCAACGTCCCTGAAGTACAAGGGCGCTGATGTGGTTTATGATTCGGTTGCCTCTGGTATGCCTGATGCACACGCCTACTTCCTCAACACCGACTATATCGGCCTCTGCGCGCATCGTGATGCGAACTGGACCGAGGTGCATGAGAAGTGGTCTGTGAATCAGGACAGTCAGGTTCTCCCGATCATCTGGCAGGGCAACATGACCGTTTCAAACCGTTCCCTCCAGGGCGTTCTCAAAGCCTAGTTGGCATCAGCAAAAGAAAGGGTCATCTCGATGGCTTACGAAATCACTAACCCAATCGTCGGAGCGCAGCCCATTGCTGATACTTCGACAACCCAACTCAACCCTCTGGGCCTCATTGTCCAGGCGGTTGATCCGGTACTCGGAGCGGGTGAGTTTGTATATCTGAAGGGAGTTGCATCAACGGTTGTTGGCAGCTTCGTGACGTACAATTCATCCGACAACTCGACCGCGCTACTGGCTGCAAATGCCATTGGCCCGGTTGGCCTTGCAATGTCGATCAATGTTGCCTCCTCTTATGGGTGGTATCAGGTCAGCGGCAAGGGTGTTGGCAAGGCTCTGGCGGGCTTCGCTGACAACGCGAACGTCTACGCAACGGCCACTGCCGGAAGCATTGATGACGCAGTTGTTGCCGGTGATCGTGTGAAACTTACGAAGGGCGCATCCGCTGTTGGCACACCGTCAACTGGCCTTGCGTACTTTGAAATCCAGCGCCCGTTCATGGACGACGCACTGGCCGCTTAACGTGGTTCGGGGGCGGTATTCGCGCCGCCCCCATTCACTTAACAATGAAAGGCGAGACACATAATGGTTGATATGCTTACCCCAGAGACGCACGGCTTCTACGTCGAGTTTGAACTGCGGGCAGAAGAAGACAGATCGGCCACAATGGCCGAGGGACATCCTGTTTTCCATGATGTCGAGTTTGCGATTATCACCATGCCTGGTGGCAACCTAGTGGTGGACAAGCCCGTGAACGACGCGCTGCTGGACGAATGGAAGCGCGGCAATTCGCGCAAGCCAGCGTCGCCATTCGCGTTGAACGCATACGACGCATGGAAAGAGGGCCGCGAGGCTCCCGTGAATGGCATTGACTTGAAGAACTGGCCCGGTGTGACCCCATCGCAGTTGAAGATGTGTCAGGGATGCAATATCCGCACGGTCGAAGATTTGGCTGGCGCGAACGCGGACGCGATCCGCAAGTTGGGCATGGGATCAGTTGCGCTGAAGGACAAGGCGATTGCCTACATGCGGTCGGCGGGGACGAACAAAAACAGTGAGGAAGTTTCGGCGCTCCGCGTCGAGATGGAATCCCTGCGCGAAGCCGTTGCCAGTAAAGACGACCAGATTGAACGTCTAATGGAGCAGTTGACCGGCGAAAAAGAAGAAGACGAAGCACCAAAGCGGCGCGGACGCCCGCCTAAACAGAAAGCCGCCTAGCAATGACACTCCTCACGCTTGTGAATAACGCGCAGGACACCATAGGTCTTGTTCGTTCATCTACCGTTGTATCGTCCACAGACGGCAACGTGAGGACTTTGCTTGCCTTTGCCCAGACAGAGGGCCAAGAGTTGCTGGAGCGATTCGCATGGCCAGCCACGCAGGTTGAGGCAACACACACGACCCTTGCGGCTGAATTGCAGGGCGTGATGACGACTATCGCCCCCGGCTTCGGATACATAATAAATCAATCATTCTGGAACCGTACCTTGACGCAGCCTGTCACCGGCCCACTATCTCCGCAAGAATGGCAGTTCCTTAAAGCACGAGTGACGACCGGCCCATATTCCAGCTATCGGATACAGGGCGGAAGCCTTTACGGATACCCCGCGCCACCCGTTGGGAACACATGGGTATTTGAATATCAGAGCGTGAACTTCTGCCAATCTAGCGGGGGGACTAAGCAAAGCGCATGGGCGGCTGACACAGATGTTGGCATCCTAGACGAAAACCTGATGCAGCTTGGCGTGGTCTGGCGTTTCAAGAAAAAGAACGGCCTAGACTACTCAGAAGATTTCCGCATCTACGAGCAGAAGATTGCAAACGAGACATCTCGGGTGGGCGGCAAGCCCGTCCTGAATATGGCTGGCGGCGGATACGATACAGGCGTTTATGTGCCTGAAGGAAGCTGGAACGTCTAATGATGCTCCAGCCCCTCGCCAATAATTCGCGCAAATCCCCTACCTCGCAGTCGGCAAGTATCCCCGCGCCCGTCAGGGGCTGGAACGAAAAGGATTCTCTTGCTGACATGGAGTCCGATTGGGCGGTGCAGCTTGACAATGTGTTCCCGAATCTGACGGACGTTGAGTTGCGATCTGGGTATGCGGCACACGGCACAGGCGTCGGATCTGGTGCCGTTGAGACTTTGGTCGAGTATGCTGGTCCATCGACCAAGAAGCTGCTGGCTTGCGGTGGCGGTGTGATCTATGACGCAACCAGCGCGGGAGCGGCAAGTTCCATTGCTACGGGTAAGTCCAACAACCGCTGGCAGACAACGATGTTCGGCACGGCGGGCGGTAATTTCTTGTACATGGTGAACGGCGAGGACGCGCCGATTTATTATAACGGGTCGTCATTCACCACGCCGACGCTTTCAGGCGTTACCGCGACCTCAATCATGGATGTGATATCGCACCAGCGGCGTCTATTCTTCGCGTTCAACAACAGCCTGATTGTTGGGTATCTGCCGGTTAATTCCATCGCAGGGACGGTCTCAACATTCGACCTTGGCGGGCTGTGCCAGAAGGGCGGCGGCATCCAGGCGCTTGCAAGCTGGACCCGTGACGGCGGATCTGGACCTGACGATATATTCGTGGCAATCACGACCGAGGGTGAGGTGATACTCTACTCCGGCAATGATCCAGGGACGGCGGCAGAGTGGA
>TARA_R110000803_G_scaffold35173_1_pt1 | contig 10954 bp, 8 predicted proteins | sample TARA_R110000803 | Tara Oceans TARA_R110000803 (sample SAMEA4397772) | marine metagenome | biome: Polar Biome; feature: [SRF] surface water layer (ENVO:00010504); material: water (ENVO:00002006), including particulate matter (ENVO:01000060) such as... | depth 5 m | reverse complement strand
ATGATCGGCGAAACCCTGAATATGGCGGGAAAGCTCCTTGGGCATAAGAGGCCGAAGACGACGGAAATCTACGCCCACATGGACGCGCTGCATCTCGCGAAAGCAGCCGACAGAGTCGGGGACCTCATATCGAATTGGTTGGGATGAACCGCCAAGTGCGTTCGGAGGCGAGAAATCGCGGGAGGCGGGCACTTAGCGCTAATGGCCGCTGACATCAGTCGGATCATTAAATCCCGTATTTAATGCGCCGTTTGACAAATGCGGGCTGTGAGCCTTCAAGTATGTCGACAATCCGTTGATTGAGTTTTGGATTTTCAATCGAACCAGATTCGTAGGAAAATTTGTAGTTCGACGATTTTTCGAGCTTCACGTAAATTATTTGCTCGGCATCGGCTCCGATAGCCAAATTCGGATTGTGCGTTACCAAGATCACTTGGCGGTATCGTTTGGCATCTCGGATACATTTGGCAAGCACCTTGAATATACTGTCATTATCAAGATTGTCTTCAGGTTGGTCGATAATGAGAGGCGTATTATTCCTGTCCAGCTGTAGGTAGAAAATTAGGAGCAAAAGCCCTTTTTCGCCTGGCGACAGCTCGTTGAGGTTCTTGCCTCCTAACCGGAGTTCATACCGTGCAGTCAGATAGTCCAGCGAGAAGAGATAGTCATAGAGCTCTTTTTGGTCGTGCGCCTGATCAGAGATCGCCAGCTCGTCGCCATCCTTACCATCGGGATGGCGCATGATTTCTAGGATTCCCTCGCAGAATTCAATGACAGACGAGACATCATTCCAGTTCGTGTACTGAAGCCGCCGTCCCAGTTCTTGTCTCGCCTCAGCATCGTTGCGGAACGGACCCTTTTTCCGCTGATTTATTCGATTGAGGAACTCCCTTCGGAAATCCCGATCAACAATGAACGAAGCGTCGATCTCAATTTCGAATCCATCGGAGCGAACCGCCTCCAAGCGCGTTTCCACACTCTGCTTGAGGTCGGCATAGAACGTCAGGACATGGTGTTTGCTCTGGAATACCTCCCGAACAATCTCCTGCCGGTCTGTCTTCTTGTCGCTCAAACGTGCTGACAGCGTATCATCGACATAACTCAGTGTTGACGTCAGATGAGCAAGTGTGCCCGGTTTATGGGTGTCTAGGTCACCAGCAACGGCCTGTCGCTTGTTCTTCCATTCGGTAAGCCGCTCCACGTAAGCCTGAAAACGGCGCTGGGGCGTTCCGAGTTGCTCCTTTAAGAGTTCGATTTCGCCGCTTATGTGCGTGCAGGCGAGGCGAAGATCAGGAAGAGTTTTCAACTCGTCGAAGTTAGTTGATCCGTCGAATGTTGGTTCATTCGCCAATTCAAGCGCATCGATCGATGCTTTGATTTCCGAGATTTTAACATTCAGCGGGCTGAGATCGGTTTTCAATGAAATAAGGGATTCGGCTTGTAATCCGACGGCGTCAAACTTCGGTTGCAGCTCGAAGATTTCCTCACCCACGCGAGAAGCTATGCCTGAGATGGCTTCATGTAGCGATACAGCTTCCTGATATCTGGTCTTGAGACCAGCAATATTGGATACTGTTAGCTGGCCACGCTCGCTGAGCCCCGATAATAACGAGGTCAGGTCATCGACCTTCTTTGCCAAAGCGTTCTGGGCCGGATCGTCTGAGTCTGGTTTGGCAACCTCCTTCGGCTTGGCAGCTTCAAGAGACTTCAGCTCCGCTTTTTTCTCTTCGATCTGCGCCAAGAGCTTGCGACGGTATTGGGGGGCGCTTTGCTCCTCTAGCCGGACGATCTCGATATTGAGTTCGCGCAGCCTTTGTTTGAGCGCGCTCACCTCCTGCTTGCTCCGGAGCGTTTTGGCTTCTTCGAGCTCGCCGAATGAAGACTTCCCGAGAGTTTCAGTCGGGTCCACGTGAGAGAACACCACGTCCTCGATTTCTCGCCTGAACTGCTCGATTTCGATATCGTTGGTAAGTTGCTCGAAATAGTTCTGGGGCAGATACCGGACCGTTTCCGGCCTTTCCTTGTTGCAAGGGTCACTCAGAAGCTTCTCAGCAGTCGTGCCGGACAGCCAGTGGATGGATGCTGAGAAATTCTCGGCGTATCCGCGCTGGCGGAATTTCTTGCTCTTGGATTGATCTGTCAGAAACGAGAAATAGTCCTCCTGACGGCTATCTCCAAGCAGTCCGAGAACGTCAACAAGAGCGCTTTTCCCACTGCCCTTGTTGCCGATGATCGCTATCAGTTCTGGATTAAGCGGAAGTTCGACATTCTTGAACCATTGGCCATTGCATTCGTCGTAACCGTCGATCTGGCCGATGCTAAAGCCGGCGAGAAATTTCGTTCGGTCTTGCTCCTGCCGAACTAGAACTTCCGGTGCCTCCCCGATACAAACGCGTGATGCGGGTTCGTGACAAATCTGGCGCAAACCTGAAAAAGTCGCATCAGCCTTTATCCAGGTTGGCGGAAAACCCGCAACATCACCGCTCAATCGCTCTAGGTCTTCAAATGAGTGTGCGTCGCTGCCGGATACAACGGGCTTGGGAACGGACTCGCCTTTTTCGTAACGATCGGTCCTTAGCAGGAACTCCCGGTTTCTTTCGGCACCGAAAAAGAAATCACAAGTTCGGTCAATCCGGTCGGCCAGAGCAAGTTTTCGCGGAGACGATGTGTCGGTTGACCTAAGCCCGTCGTTGTTGGCGGGGAATGCAATCAGATAGGGGCGCGTCTCTCCGAATGTATCGGATAGCGCTTTCTTCAGCGCGTCTAGGCTAACGGTTGCCGCCGCAAAATCAGCAACGGCATTGAGATCGGCGCAACGAAGTTTGGTGTCGGCATCGTCGATATTCTGGGTTTCGAGGTTTGTCAGAAAGCGGGCAATTTTATCCTGGTCACATAGTCCCTCTCTCATCTCGAAAATGACGTGAATGTGCGGATGCCCACCGTCCTTGCTGATCGATTCAGACAGGCGCACTTCGAGATTTGGAAGGAAAACTCGCTTCGAGTCAGGGTATTTCACTCGATAGCGTCGCTCCACTTCAAAAAATGTGTCGCAGCAAAAATAGTCAGTAATGCCGAATACTTTGACCGGTGAATTCTTTAGCCCCTCAAGGTAGCGATCCCAGACTATTTCGTCCCCCGCATCTCCGAATGCATTATTCAGTTTGGTGCCTGGTGCGTGGAGATGCAGGTCCCATCTGCGCCAAAGTGAGCCCGAAGGGTTTTCGATCAATTGTTTCACCGTTTCCGGACCTCTCTCTGCTCGTTCTCATTAGCGATTATCACAATCTTGGTCGAATTGAGCCAAAGTTTCTTTCGGCAGTTTTTGCGCCCGAATCTGGCCCGCATGCTCATGTCTCCTCCTGCACCCACTCCAGACGAACGACGCGCCCTCATTCACTTGCTGGAACTCGCCGAAAAGGTTCGCTCGTGTCTCGCTATGTTTGAGAGCTGTGCGGACGACATGAACTTCCTTAACAATGCCGGACGAGTGGGTTATCCTTTGTGCTGAGCATCGCATCCCCATATGATCGGAAGATCTCCATGGAGACGCTAATGACCACTAACCTCAATGACCCCCAACGACGCCGGGAATTTCGCCGGAAGCTAACGCAGACCGGCCTCGAGCAGGTCCGGCACCTAGTCTCCATGAAGAACCACTACAATCGCACTAAGCAGGCAGTTGCGGAACAGTGGCTCAGGGACGTCGAGAGTGGTGCCATCGTGGAGGACGACCTACGCGACATCATCGACGATCTTGAAGCCCTCAGGCCGAAATACGTAAACGGCGGCAACATGACCGGACTCTTTCTGCGCCACGAGGACGAAGCTACCGCGCTGCGCCTCTACACCGAGGCCATGGCTCTGCTCGATCAGCGGTTCGGGAATGGAAACCAACACACGCGGCAGCTTACGCACACGATCAACAATGGCTCAGGGGGCTTCGCGAGCGACGGCCCTTCGCTTGCCTGTCTGACGAGCACCATCGAACTCATTCGCGGATTTGTGAAAATCTCGGAACGCACGCCGCGCACGCCCGCTCCTTCGCAGCCGCCGCTGGAGCCCCAACCCGGAGACTATCCGCTCGATCAATTGCCGAGCTATTCGTCATTCCACTTGCAGGGTCTCTCTGATGATGACCTTGCGCGGTATGTCGCCGGTTGGAAGCCGGGCACTGAAAATCATATAATCGGAACGCGCGAACTGGAGCGGCGCAAGAACATGACGGCCAAACCATCGCCATCGACCGATGCCGATTCTGTGAAATCGAGCTATGTTGACCCGGCACGTTTGGCCGAAATCGAAGCTCTTCCGTCGACCGGATGGGATTTTTGCCGCCTCGCCCAGCTGTGCCGCGAATTAATTGCTGCTTACGCCGATGGCCACTACATCACGACGGCGGCGCTCGTGCGCATCATCATGGACCACGTCCCGCCTCTCTTTGGCTTCGATACCTTCGATCAGGTTGCCGCCAACTACGGTGGGCCGAAGGCCCACAAGTCTTTCAAGAGTTCGGTGACGCATCTTCAACAGTCCATGCGGAACATCAGCGACGCACAAATCCATTCCCACATCCGCCGGACGGACACCCTGCCCAATGCGACGCAGGTGGATGTGAAGCGCGACCTTGATATCCTGCTTGCCGAAGTCGTCCGCATCGGCAAGGCCCATAACTTCACCCCCAATTAATTGAGAGCTGGCCTGAGTAACTCGAACCGCAGGCTAATTACTGGACGACCAGCAAGAAAATCCAATCCCAGACCTTCGAACCTGAATTTGTTTTGTCTGCCCCGCGCTCTTTGTAGCCGCTCCCAGGCGGGAAGCTATCGGGCAATTCATCGCCGAAAATGGTGGTTGGCCAAGTTCCCCAGCCATGATCTGTATGGGTCCTCGGGGTCCGGATCAGGCGGTCAAATTACGTTTGAAGTAGCCCGTTGCGCCGACACATTGACCGAACGGAATTGTTACTGGCAGGAGACTCAATTGGTTGCAATGCTACCGCCATTGGAGACGAGTGAGGCAATAATGCAGATGAAATCTACTTCTCTAGCGTTCGATCGAATAATCTGGATTTGTGGTTTCGCTGAAACTGACCGCTACGCAACGAAGAAGATCCTTGAGGACCTTGAACCGCTCTGTGCCGGTAACGGAATCGCATGCTCAGTTCATTTCGTATCTTCCGCCGAAGAGGCAGTGGATATTCTGAAGCGCGCAACCGGTCAGCCAATCGTCCATCTGGAAATGCATGGCGACAAGACGCTTGGTTTGCGAGTCGATCCCAAAGGCGATTTCATAAGTTGGGAACAGCTGTATTCGCTTCTTCAGCGAATTAACGTAGCTATGATGAATCGATTGCTCGTCGTTTCGGCATGTTGTTACGGCTTGCGGTCTATCATGCAAATTCAACTGGCTCAGCCCGCACCCTACAAGGTGCTGTTAGCTCCCGAAGAAACCGTCACACACGGAGAAATATTGAATGGCACATTGCCGTTTTATCGAGAGCTATTTCTGAACCGTGAAATCAATGCAGCACATGCAAAGGGCCTCACGCAATTGCAGTATTTGCATTGCGAAAAGCTCTTGTTCGAAGCGATCGTCCGCTATCGCCTGGAGTCGTGCGTGGGCAAAGGGAAAGCATCTCGGATCGAGCGTCTAGTTTCAGAAGCTCGAGAAGATCAGCAGGTGCGTCATGGGTTGCCTATTCGAACCATCAGGCGAATGCTAAAAAGGAAAATCAGGACGTCGTCTGGGCCAAGGCTTTTGAAAAAGTACACCACCAGCTTTTTGATGGGTGAACCCGCGTCATTCACATCTATGGATATTGATCGGGCGGTGGACACCAGAATCCAAGCCAAATCTCGCGGCAAACTTCTCTGAAAACAATGACTTGATAAGTTGAATCTCGAGTCCGGTTCCATCACCAATATCGCATACTCTCCAGAATCGACAATCGCCTCGATAATGACGATAGGCAGTTTATGGCCAAGGGTAGCCTGACGGGCAATTTCTAATTTCGGCTACCGGGCCCGCTCCCGCCGCCTACGGCCCATAATCGACTGGCTAGAACCGCGCCGACATCCGTCATCCCCTGGCGGCGGAAAGTCGACCGAATTGTCGAAGACATTACGACTTGGTCAACGACCGCGAGACTTCAGTCCAATGCACGATCAGACAGGGCGGACCAATATAGCCCCCCCCAAAAGCATCCAGCACGCGTCAGTGGCACTAGCTTTGTCTTCGATGTTGCGGGAGGCGTTCATGTCAATTTCGAAACGCCCGCTCACTCGCTGACGCTCGGGGCGTTAGCCTTAACATCCAGAAGAACGCTCTGAATGAGTCTGTGTGCTTCTTTGTTCTCCTCCGGATGAACGAGCGCCAAGGCGACCGAAAGCTTGCAAGCAAGTCCGTGCGGTGTGGATGCTGCTACCTGAGGGAGCGTATTGAGCAGCCTTTGATTCAGCTTGTAGAGCTTATCAAGACGATTACTGATAACATCCAATTGGGTAGCCTCTGGAAGAGCTGCGCGCTGCCGCCTGCTCAGTTGGAACCAGTGGTGCTCACGGATCAAGTAAGACTCAAGTCTTTGCCAGTGCTTCGCAAGCACCTCCTGTTCATCGTGTCGCGCAAGCCACTCTGAACAGGTTGAAACGGCTTTGTCGGGTTCGGTCTTTTCTAAGCTAGGCAATTGTCCGGAAGCGTGGCGCTCGATTGTCTGGCGCGATGACGTGCTTGGCATGCTCTGCCTCCTGGCCTTGGGCCGGCAGGAGCCGCCCCGCCGTCTAAATACATACTATAGTACATAATACTAAAGTATGTAAACGACTACTCTTCCAGCATGGATATGCGAAGGCTGGTGGGCCGTAACTTTGCGCGTCTTCGTCGCGAAAAGCGCCTCACTCAGGAGGAGGTCGAAGCGCGCTCGGGATTCAGTCAGCAATATTTGAGCGGTCTGGAGCAGGGAAAACGCAATCCGACCGTGGTCACCTTATATGAACTCGCTCAGGCGATAGGAGTATCGCACGTTGACCTAGTGATGCCGGATAGCCAACCGTCAAAGAAATAAAGATGCGCGTATAGCTGCACCGATCGCCGCCCGTTAGGCGTGGCGATAGTCGATCCCGCAGCGCGTGGAAACTTGATGGCCATTTGCAACTACCCGCCTTTCCGCGTCTAAGGCGAATTATGAAATTTACTTGAAAGGCACTTAACGATACGTTTTTGAAATACGACTCACCAAGGGGTAGATATGGACGAATTCGAACAGCAGCCTTTTAGCGATGCAGAATTTGCCGAAAACCCGGAGCAACGCTGCCCGGTAATTCTTCTACTGGACACCTCCTATTCCATGAGCGGCGCGCCTATTTCGGAGTTGAATGAAGGCCTGGCGACGCTGCGACAGGAACTCATGAGTGATCCGATGGCAGCCAAGCGGGTCGAGTTAGCAATGGTCACTTTCGGGCCTGCAGAGATCAAATCTGACTTCGCCACTGTGGACCAATTCTACCCCGAGATGCTTGAGGCAAACAATGCGACACCCATGGGAGAAGCCATTGTCATGGGACTCAGCATGCTGCGCCAGCGCAAAGACCGCTACCGCGAGAATGGCGTCAAGTATTACCGCCCTTGGGTGTTCCTGATAACGGACGGCGCCCCAACGGATAACTGGGAAGAAGCCAAAAGTCGCGTCCATGAAGGTGAGGCAGGCAACGAATTCATGTTTTACGCCGTCGGTGTGGAACAGGCAGATATGCGCGTACTTGGTCAGATCTCAACGCGCCAGCCTCTGAAGCTGAGAGGACTAGCCTTCAAAGAACTGTTTAAATGGCTGTCCAGTTCGCTTAGTGCGGTTTCGCAATCCAGCCCAGGCGACACCGTTCTGCTCGAAAACCCAACCGCCCCGGACGGCTGGGCTGTAGCAGGATAGCGCGGTGACGTGGCGCTGGGCGGCCGCGTCCGTAATTGGGACTTCTCACGTTCGAAATGACGTTAGGCTTCAAGACGCCTACGCCATCTCCGCTGTGGCCGACGGGCACATCTTTGCTATTGTGTCGGATGGGGCAGGCACTGCCGAGTTTGGTGTTTTCGGGGCCTGGCTTGCGTGCCGTTCACTAACGGTTTGCTTCCGGGAATGGTTGCGTGAGAATTCGGGTTTTCCGAGCGATGAAGTGTTGTGGGATTGGATCGACGAACTGCGAGATCGAATTGCAGGGATCGCTGAGCATCGCGCAAGCAAACCACGGCAATTCGCATCAACCTTAGCTGCCATCCTCATATCGCCAGATAAGGTGCTGACGCTGCACATTGGCGACAGCGCCGTTGTCGGGAGGAATCGGGGCACCTGGGAAGTGCTCTGTCGGCCTGAAAACGGCGAATACGCATCCAGCACCTACTTCATTACCGACGCCCCTTCGCCGCGTCTCAACATCGTCCGCCAGCCGCGCACGCATGATGCATTCGCATTGTTCTCTGACGGTGTAGGAGATCTGGCACTGGCGCATCAGGACCAAGTAGCGCATCCGGGATTTTTCGAGCCGATGATCCGCCCGGTTGATGCCGCAGAAGGTCAAGGACGTCTTGCCGACCTGTCGGCACAGCTGTCTACATATCTTGCTAGTGCGTCGGTTTGCGAACGCACTGATGATGACAAGACACTAATCCTCATATCGGGACGGTGAGGGTGCAGGATATAGTCATCGGCAAGGATCGGGCGTCCTTGGCAGAGTTAATTGGAAAGGGTGGCGAAGGAGAAGTCTACGCTGTCAGGGGCCGCTCCGAGGTAGCGGTGAAAATCTACAACGCCCCTCTGCGTATCAGGCGCGAAGACAAAGTACGCGCGATGGTTGACCAGGGACTTGCAGCGAAGACTGACCTTATCACCTATCCCGGCGAGGTCGTCACCGACAGTCGTGGCACCTTTCTAGGTTTTGCTATGAGGCTTGTGTCCGGCTATCGCCCACTACACGAGCTATACAGCCCGAAGTCCCGTCAGCTCCATTTTCCGAAAGCGAGCTATAAGTTTATAGTGAATGCTGCACTTAATGTTGCACGAGCCGTCGGAAAAGTTCACCAGACGGGATGTGTCATCGGCGATCTGAATCACTCCGGTGTATTGGTTGCCCCAGACGCGACCGTTGCTTTGATCGACGCCGACAGCTTCCAGTTTAGTCTGAATGGTAAATCCTATCCGTGCGTTGTCGGTGTTCCAGACTTCACACCGCCTGAGCTGCACGGCATGAACCTGGCATCCGTTCATCGAACGATTGAGCACGACAACTTTGGGCTCTCGGTTGCAATCTTCCATCTTCTGTTCATGGGTCGTCACCCATATGCCGGGCTCCACAAAGGGCCCGATGTTTCGATGAGCGATGCGATTGCTCAGAACCGCTTTGCCTTTTCACGTACCCGGCAAGCCGCCACAAAGACAATTCCGCCGCCTGGCGCGCTTACTCTGGACTTATTCCCAGGTGCTGTAGCCGGAGCGTTCGAAGCAGCATTCGGCTTGATGCCTAGCGCACGCCCAAGCGCGCTGGATTGGATCCACGCACTTAGCAAGCTTGATAGCTCTCTGAACCGCTGCAGTAAGTCCAAGGCCCACTATTACCCCCCCAATGCCAAGGGCTGCCCTTGGTGCCATTTATCTGTGGCTAGTGGGTTTGACATGTTCCCAGACCTGACGAACGTCTCCTCAAGCATCCCGACCGATACCCCCGGCACAGAGAACGCGATACGTGAGATCCTGGCGTTTCGCTTTCCTACACTCGCGGACTTACTCCCTTCTGTAGCCACTCCGCGTGGCGCAAGCAGCGCGCTACGTGAAGCCCGAAGAGGCAAAAACGGGCACGCATTGATGGGATTGATTATGATGGGCTGTGCAATTGCGGGCTTCGTCTACGCCACACCTATGTGGTTCATATGGATCGGACTGGCGCTTTGGGGATGGGGAATATTCTCCAACCGTGCAGTGGACACCGGCCCTTTCCAGAAAACCCTGGATGCTGCAGATGAACGTTTGCAGCGCGAATTAAATGCCTTTCTTCAGCGCAACGGCATGAGTGAAGTTTTTAAGGTCCGCAGCGATCTAAACGCCGCAATCAGCGCCTACAGGAATCATGACGAGGCACTTGCGCGCGAGTTGATGATTATGAAATCCAAACGCGAATCGCGTCAACGGCAGGCCTATCTCGACCGCCTACCAATCCGCCGCGCGAGTATCCCTGGGATCGGGCCCGCCAAAACCGCAACCTTGATTTCATTCGGAATCGAAACCGCCGCAGATGTGAGCCGTTCAGCCGTGCGTCAAGTGCCCGGTTTCGGAGACGTGATGACTGGAAAACTGCTGGCTTGGCGGCGTGAGCACGAGTCCCGATTTAAGTATGATCGATCCCCGAACGCTCAAGACATCGCAGACGAAAGAGCACTGCGAGGACGCTTCGCCGCTGAGAAAGCCAAGCTGGAATCGACAATTCGCAACGGGCTGGGCAGTCTTCGCAACGCGCGGCAGCGTCTAGAAGCGCTACCGGCCAAAGCTCGAAACGACAAAGCGCTGACTGACGCACTTGCCGCCCGCGCACAGGCCGAACAGGACTTGCGCAAGCTGGGCGCTTCGGTTCCCGCGTCCAGTGTGGCCTTGTCACCATGACCGGCAAGCCAATCACCTCGCGCATAGACTAGTCGCCGACGTGCCAATGGCGGTAGAAATCTGTGGTTCGGGCCAGCCTAGAGGCTCTGGCGCAGGTTAGGCATCTTCGACACGTGTGAATCAGGATGGGTGTCTTGATCCGACGGACTTCTCGAAATAGAGTGTCCTGAGGGTCGAAAGATCCGAAAGTGCGATATGCGCGCGACTGGCAAATCAGTGGCTGTCGACCTCTGAAATCATTGCCATTTCAGACTTTATGTTTCGTCCTTACACGCATCGTTTAGATGCCTGGGGTGTGACACCCACTCTCTGAACTTT
>TARA_R110000803_G_scaffold1650_2_pt1 | contig 10958 bp, 14 predicted proteins | sample TARA_R110000803 | Tara Oceans TARA_R110000803 (sample SAMEA4397772) | marine metagenome | biome: Polar Biome; feature: [SRF] surface water layer (ENVO:00010504); material: water (ENVO:00002006), including particulate matter (ENVO:01000060) such as... | depth 5 m | reverse complement strand
TTTGGGGAAACTTTGGAAATCTAAACCAAGTGGCGACATAATAGGTTGTAATCCACCAGCAGAACAGGCAACTATAGTAGCAAGAGGTAAAAATCCTACATTTGGTGCTACAGACAACATAGCACCACCCTCACGATAATCACCAAGAGTTCCGAATGCTTTACGTAGTTCTTGGTATGCTTCACCTTTATTAATATAAGCATCACCATTTCTCGTTAATTGGACAGGCGTTGGAGGATATACAACAGAACCTACACGGAACTGGAAAGAAGTTAAACCATTTGATACAGAGTTGGAAACACCATATAGTGCGTTAGATGATAAATCAGCAGCAGGTGTCTGTGTAAAGAATACAGACTGAATACTCTTAACACGAGCAGGTAAATTAATAGTAGCATCTTCACCAGCAGTAGAAGTAGCACCTGAATAGTGGCGGAAAGTAGAACCAGCAAGTTGGAGAACACCACCTGAACCTTCCATAACCATACGCATCTTATCATAGAAATCACGCTGTAAATCAATAAGGTGAGCAACATAACGCACATCTGTGATAGTCCATTGAGCATCAGCACCAGCACCCCCACCAGCAGCACCAGTAATACCAACAGAATTGGCGACATCTAATTCTAACTCAAGCGTAATTCCAGCGTTCATCATAACAAGTGGAAGGTATTTTTCCATATTTAGCAAAGCAGATACTAAAGGCACGTTGTATCTAATAGTATTAGCACCATTACCAATAAGTTCAGTATTAAGACGAGGATTGTGAATAACTTTATTTAATCCACTTGTTCCAGTAATAACTCTCGCATCAATAGTTTGTTTTAAAGATGTATATAAAGCAAGACGAGCAGCAATACCACCAGCGTTATTATCATCAGCAGCAGCAAAATTGGCGTGGTCCCAATCAGCAGTAGGACCTCCAGTTCCACCAGCAGCAGCAAGAGCAGCAAGAGTCCCAGCAACTTCACCAATACCTCCAGTAGTGATTGTTGCTTCTGTAATAGCACCTCCACTTGCTTGTGTAGGAAACAAGACACCACCATATAATTTTCCGTAAGCATTTATATCCTCAAGAGTCGTTCCTGCGGATTCTATACGCAAACGACGTATGAACGGCACACCAATATCAGGTGAAATAGTATTAGCATTAGCATCATTAGTATTAACTAAATTAAAGGATAAATATGAATGCTGAACGTCTAATAGTGAATCAGCGTTGATTGGAATACGAATTATATTGGGATTTGTTCCACCACTTGGACCATAAGTAGAACCGCCTTCAGGGAAGAAAAGGCGACGAGTTGATTTGCTCTCAATAGCGAGAGGTAATTGGTTTTCGTAAAGTAATTGTCTCGGTGCTTGTCTTTCCATTTTGTTTTATAATAACTATAAGATTTTTTTTTTGATTATTTAACTTTTTTAGGTTTTTGACTTTAATATGAAAACTTATCATTTGCTTGATTATCAGGAAGTAATATAACTTCTAATTCTACAAGTGTATTTTCACCAGCATCATTTCCTAAATCAAAAAACTCATCAGCATTTGCTCTAACTACAAAAAATCTAACTTCTTTACCAAAAGGATTATCACAATTATAAAATCCTTTATCCACAGGAATACCAATAGGATTTACGCAATTTACTAATACAGAACTACTAAACTTTGTTGCTACATCATCAACAACAGCAGCACCTAAAAGACCTTCTACGTTAGTTGCTCTACCTGCTATAGAAATATTTGTTTCAGGAAGAAATCTATTAGTTATTGTAAAAGTTCCAAAATGACCACCATATCTACCTTTAGCGTTAAAATTATTCTTTAATATATTCGTTTCTATTCTGAAACCTGATGCTTCATCTACACCATCTAAAGAAGTTCCTAAAGAAACACTTTTAACTCTAATTTTAGCATTCTTAATATGTGAAGATTGATTATCAGGAAATATAACAACAAAAGAATTATGGTCAGATGTTCCATCTACATATGATAAATCATCAGAATCCTCAATCTTAATATTATATGTATTTAAATAATCATATTTATCTATTTGTTGTTTTCCTCTAACATCTAAAAAACTACTTCTATTCATTTTTGTTTCATCCATACTTTTATATATTATAATATAAAAATATTAATTATTAAACTTTTAAAATAACTTTAGAAAAAAATTACCGATTTCTCTGTAATTTACTACCCATATCCTTTACCTGTTGTTGTAAAGAACCAAGTGATTGCCTACCATCACCTGCTTGTCTTTTAATATCACGTGCCGCAGACATAACATCACCTGCTGAAGAAGCACTATTAAAAGCAGAAGCACCTGTTCTTACAATATTCTGACCTATACCTATTGCTTTATTAGCAGTATCAGCAGCACCCGCAATAGCACCTGAAGCAGTAGCAACACCTCCTACAATATTTCCTAAAACAGGAACAGCACCTACAAATGGTTGGACCATTTTAGCAATATTATTTACTTTATGTCCTATTCTTGCTACTTCACCAGTTGCTTTTTTACCAAATCTAAAAGCACTATTTACAGCAGGTGCTGCTTTAGTTCCTAATCTATTTCCTTCTTTATGAATCGCTTGTAATCCTCTTCCAGCACCTACTTCTTTTAAAAAATCTCCAAACCCCATATTCTTTTATATAATTTAATATATAAAAATTATTAAATAACTTAATAAAAACATTTTAGTTTAAAAATTACCAAAAACTTCTACAGGAGGGTCTTTAATTTTTTTTGGTCTTCCACCTTTTTTAGGTCTTCCTCTTAATTCTTTAGGTTTTCTATTAATAAAATTAGTATTCTCTACAATTCTTCTTGATTCTTGTGTATAATTAGTTAATTGCCCATCTATAAAATCAATCATAATAGCACAAGTAAAATCTAATCCATTTAGGTTTATAGGTCTTCCTCTATCATCTGTAATTCTAATTGTTATATCTTGTATATTTTTACTTGTTATTAATATTTTATGTATATTAGAAGGATTAGAAAAAATAACACCACCAAAATTAACATCTATAGGAATAGAACCTAATATTGTAGAATAACTTTTACTTATAGAATCTATACAACCTGTAGTAGATAAATTAGTTCTTATCTGAATCTGATGTGTATTTCCATTTATATCAGGAACATTTGTAGATTCTAAATTATTTATACCTGAATCAATAGTTGTTTCATTTCTACCAAATCCCATTTCTATATGTGCTGTATCTGTAAAAGCACTAAAATCAAAATATATCTGTTGTGAATTAGATGTAAATGTATATTTCATAGTAGTTCTATTATATATTATAGTATATGCTACACCACCTGTAATACCATCTAATAAAGTTTTAATAGTATTAGCAAGTGTAGTTATAGTATAATTACCTTTAGGTATTTTTACAAAAGATAAATTATCATTTGCTACTAATCTATATGGTATTCTATCATTTATATTTTCCCTTATATTATAAAAACTATAAGGAACAACACAAGAATGTAGTGAAATTAAACAATCTTGATTAGTAGGTGTTATAATAGGTGTTTCTAAATGATAAGAAAATACACTACCTGTTGTATCATATGATGTTGTTTTATCACTACTATTTATAAAAATAATTTTACTATTTTCATTTCCTGAACTTAAAGTATAACTCATTTACTATATACAATATTATTTTTTTCCAATATTTAACAAATCATTTATAGGTATTTCTAAATATTCAGAACCTTTATGACCAGGTCTATCATTTCTACTAATAAATCTTGTATCATAATCTTTAATAGAATCTTCATCTTTATATTCCCAAAAATCTATACTATCTGTAAAGTTAAAAATAAATAATATTCTATTACCTTCTTTAACTAATTGTTTTGCTTTATTAATTTTATTTATACCAACAATAGTTGTAGGATATTGTGTTAATTTATTCTTTCTACTTTTTATTTCTATATAATAATTCTTACCTATAAAATCAAATAAATTATATTTACCAATAGTTTTTTCTAAATTAACTTTAAAAAACTCTTCTAAATTAGGTTTTAATTTTTCTTCTTCTTTAATTCCAAAGTTATAATCTTTATTGTAAATTGCTTTATATTTTGTTTCCATTTATATATAATATAGAAAATAATTTTAGTGAATAAACGCATTTATTTAGAAACCTGATATATTACACAATATTTCAGTAATCCTCTTTCTTTAATTAATTTGTGATAATAATTAGAAATTATCTGTGGTTTCATATTTAATATATATCCAACTTCTTTAATAGTTTTAAAATCTAAAACTTTAAACAAATTATTTTTTTCTAAATCAGTATGTAAAAATAATAACCATCTTATATTTTTATTCATATATATATTAATATATATTTATCTTTTATATTTAACCCATATATCTTTGTCTATTTTTCTTACATATATTTTATTTTAATTTAAACTTTTTCTTGTAATCAGATACACTTTCTTTATATGATGGTTTATTCCACAAAATCCACCTGCTCAAAGAACCACTTGTATCAGGCACATTCCAGTTTTCTCTTACCTTATGACGTGCTAAATAACGTGCTTTTCTTTTTTCATCTTTATTTTTAGTATAATCACTCATACCTTTTGCTCCAAAGTGTAAAGTTTTTTTCTTATTACCATCTAAATAGAATACTGCTTTATATTTTTTATCTCTATCTGATTCTGTTATTTTTACTTCGTCATATTTTTTTACCATTTATTATATAATATATTTTAATTTATTCTTCTAATAAATACTCTTGCTCACCTTCATCTCCAACATAACTTTGTTCTTCTTCATCTGAATCATCACTACCTTCTTTCTTTTTTTTACCCATAATATTAAACATTTGTTCTTCCATAAATATTTCATCTTCTGTTTTTTCACGTTTAGGAGTTTCAGGTTCAGGTTCTTTAGGTTGAGGTGGAGGACGTGTTTTAGGTGGTCTTCCACGTCTCTTTGCTACAGGTTTTATATTATTACTATCTTCTAATAAAGAATCAATATTTTCTGTTTTTGCTTTTGCTTTTGTTTTTCTTGGAGGTGTTTTACTTGTTCTTCTTATAGGTGTTTGTGAAACCTTTTTAGTTATTTTATCTATTGCTGTTTGTGTTATTTCAGGTATTTGTTCTTCTATTTCTTCTAAAACGTCTTTTTCTACTTCTACTATTACATCTTTTATATTAGGTTGAGGTTCAGGTTCAGGTTCTTTATTTCTTATAGCAATTTCACCTTCTACTGCTATTTTAATTTTTCCATATCTATCTTTTTCTTTTTCAGATAATTCAGAAACTTCTTCATCTGTTAATAATCCAATCTTCTTTCTATCAGGTTTTGTTAGTTTATTTCTTTCACTTCTTTCTATTACACCACTATTTTTATATTTTCTTATTATAGCAGACCTTTCATCTGCTTCTTCTTTTGCTATTACGTCCTTATTTTTTGGTCTAAACTCTAATTCAGTTCCTTGTGAAACAACCTGACCTTCATATTCACCAGCACCTAATAACTCTACTTGTTCTGACCTCCATTTTTGGTATAATTCTTCACTATATTTACCTTCAGCATCTACAAAATCATCTCTATACCTAATTTGTGAAGAAACTAATTCAGGTTTTTCTTCTAATAAATCACCACCAAAATCTTCACCTATAGTATCCATAATATCAAACATACTATCCATACCTTGCCTTACTTCTGTTTTATCTTCTGATTGTAATTTTTTTGATAATTCACCTTCTTTTATTTCTTCACCTTTTTTTGTGAAACCTAAAGTATCTGATTCTTTTTCTATTTTAGGTGCGTATTTTTTACCACCAAACATATTCTTAAAGAAACCTGGTTTGTTTTCTACTACTTCACTACCATATGGAACTAACGCTTGACTACCTTTAGGTAATTTTTTTAACGCTTTTTTTAATCCTTTTTCATAATCTTTATATGCTATTTTTAATCTTGGATTTAATTTATTAAAATCTTCTGAAGATAAATTACCTTCTTTGTATAATTTTTGTGTTTCGGAAGGTAAATTATCTACTAATTTTTCTAATTCAGTAATTTCAGTTGATGTTTCAGGAGTTGGTTTAGCACCTGTTTGTGTTATCATAAACTTTTCTCTTTTATCTTGTTTTACTTGTTTATCTAATTCTTTTTTATATTCTTTTTGTGAATAATCAATATATCTATATGTTCCTTCTGTATTATCTTTTATTACAATACCTTCAGGACCACGTGAATAAATCTGTTCTCCTTTATATAATTTAAAACTTGGTAATCCTATACCCTGAACAGCAAAATCTTTTATTAAATCATTTGTATCTTCAGCAATTTCATCAGCGTTAAAAATATCTGTAGAATAATCAGGTTTTAATTCATAATCTCTTGCTTCTGCTTTTGCTTTTAATTGATTTCTGAACTCCGCAAAGTGTCCATCTAATTCTTTCTCAAACGCTTTTTTGTTTTTACTGGTTATATCACTATCTAATCTATTATTAAACTTATCTAATTGTGTTTTAATATATTTTGCTCTACCATTCATTTGTAATAAATCAAACTTTCTTCTTTCACCTGTTGATTCTAAAGTAATATTATAAGCATAAGGTTCTCCAGCAATAGCACCTTCTAAAAATATACCAGCATCTGCTCTTGTTTTCTTATCTTGTTTAACTTCATCTATTTGTATTTTTAAACTACCTTTTAATAAACGTTTATTTTGTGTAGCAATTAATTTCTTTATTTGTGATTTACCTTTACCATCACCAATTTGTTCATCAATATAATTTACAAAATATTCTCTATTACTTTCATCTGTTTCTAAATTAGGATTTAATACTACCATATATTCTAATAAATCCTTTTTAACTTTATCAGGTGTTTCTTTCACTCTACCACCTGCTTTTTTCTTTTCTACTATATTTTCTATATTATTTTCAGTTATAATCATTTGTATATTTTGTGTATCAGTTGTTTTTAATTCTTCTACAGCATCTATTCCATCTAATACAATTTCTGCTTTTTCTTCAGATATTTTACCTTTTTCTACTTTCTTTTTTATATCTTCAGTTATTTTATCTTTTTGTTGTATTATTTTTTCAGGGTCTGATATACCAGTTTCTTTCTTTAATAATTCTACTGCTTCTTTAATACCTGCTACTGCTTCTGATTCTTCTACACTTGTTAAAAAATCTTTTCTAACTTCACCACCTATTCCTTCTATAACTTGTTTTAATATATTTCTTTCTATTGCTTTTTTATCTTGTCCAGTTGTTTTTTTATCAAAATATGCTTCACCTAACACTACTAAATTACCTTGTAATCTTCTTAATTCACGTGGTATTTTATTTGCTTGTAAAAATGCTGAAACTGCTGGATTATCACCTGCTATAACTTCTTTCATCATTCTTAAAGATACATCTTCATCTGTTTCACCTGGTGCTTTTATTGATGCTTTTTCTACACGTGCTATTTTATCTCTTTTATCTCTATCTTGTTTTACTTGTTTAGATGTTTGGAAATTACCACCTTTTGCTCTTCTCATACTTTTAGATTTTCCTTTTCTTTCCTTTTTTAAATTAGGACCTTGTGCTTTTCTATCTACTAAAGATAATAATAATTTAACTATAATATCAGAACCAAATAAGGATTTTAATTTTCTCATATCTACCTTACCATCTACTTTCTTTTTTATAACTTTTTTCTTTGTTCTACCTTTTCTTCTTGGTGGTGGATTTTTTTGATTACGAATTACACGCATATTCTGTTCTTGGTTAAAATATGATTTGCCGTTAAAATACATTTATATATATATATATAATATTTTATTAAATAATTGTGCGGTTATTTTTTTAAATTAATTTATGATATATAGTATATTAATATGAAACAAAATATTACAGAAAATAGAAAAAAATACCTTAAAGAATATTATTTAAAAAATAAAGAAAAACAAAAAAAAGCAAGTTATAATCAATATAGAAAAAATAAAGGATTAAATATGGATAATTCAGGATTACAGGTAAAAAAAGGTATTATTATAGTTGATTTTAATTAATATATTTGTTATTATAAATATGGTTTATAAGAAAGAAGGTGAATCAAAATATAATAATTCTTATGATAAGAAGTTTAAATTAACTAATATTAGTGATGAAATAATAGTTAATAGAATTACAAAAGGTATTCCACAAACATATTTATTAAAGAAAGAAGGTGAAATGGGCAGACCACGTATAGTTCCTAAAAAAGGAAGTGATAATATAGGTATGAAAGATAGTTTAGGATTAACAATTAAAGGTATGACTGCGGAACAGAAAAGAACATATAATAGATTAGCAAAAAGAAAGGAATATGCGAGAGATAAGATGAGAGAAGAACACGGACAAACCGCAACTGATTATAAAAAAAAGTTAGGAATTACTATTAATAAGATGTCCAACAATCAAAAACAAACATATCAAAGATTAGCAAAACAAGAACAAAGAATTAGAGAAAACTAAAATTGTTTATTAAAGATAAATTAAAATATATAATATTATATAAAATGCCTAAAAAACAAAATCCCTGGATTATACACCTAAACAAAGTTTTTAAAGAAGGTAAAAAGAAGAATAAAGATTACAAATATAGTCAAGCGATGAAAGATGCTAAAAAAACTTATAAGAAATAAGTAAATCTAAAATATCTAAAACAAAAGATTCTAAAAAATAAATATATAATATAATATAAAATGAGTAGTGTTAGAGGAATGGATTTTAGAGATGGTGTTAAAACTGAAAGAGACCAACAACGATATAATATTTCATATGATAAAGACGTGGATAAAAGAAGACCTGATACTTTTTTAAAGAATCCTAAAGATGGTTTTAAGTTAAAATCTAATAAACCTGTAATTAGTATGCGTGGTTCTGATGAAAGACACCAAATTATAGAAGGAAGAAAGAAAGCACAATATAATAAAGCAAATACTACTTTTATGAGTCATACACAACCTGTAGATACTAAAATACAACAAGGTATATATTTTTAAAAAATATCTTATATATTAAATATGACCAGTATGGATTCTTTTTCTATAGACCAACTTATGCTATTTATAGGTGGTGTTTTAGGTAGTATTGGTGCTTTACTTTTAGTTATTCAGAAAAGTAAGTGTGAAGAAGTAAATTGCTGTTGTATAAAATGTAAAAGAAATGTTAAAGCAATTATAGAAGAAGAAAAATTAAAACTAACAGGACATACAGGTGAAACACCACGATTAGAATTAAAAGAACCTGAACCTGAACCTGAATTACATACTTGATACATCAGCATAATCCATTTGTGAATCACCTATCTCTAATTGATTAAAGTTTCTATGGAACATCTTATCAAAACTTTTATTTACGTCAATATATAAAAAATCGTGTTTTTTCTTAAAAGTATATTTTAATAAATCATAATAATCTTTTTTAGGTATTAAAATCATTTCATCAAAAATACATTCTAATTCCTTCTTATTTTTAGTGTGGTAGAGAAATACGTGTGATGCTGTCTTTCTTATAGGTGCTGGGCATTTATTCCATACCTGACTGGTCAAAATTACAGATACAGAACCACCTTCACCACATAAATGTCTTCTATTCATCAATACTTTACACATAACTCTTTGTAATTTCATATTTTTTTGTAAATCATTTACAACGTCATCTAATATGAATAATACTTTATCACCAGTATCAGCAATTTCTTCTAATATATTTTCTATTACATCTAAATCTAATTCATCATACTTTTGGTCTTCAGGTAAATCCTCAAAAGGATTACCTTTCATAGTGCTTAAACTGGGACTAAATAAATATATTCTATCATATTTTTTGTTATATATTTTACCCCTCTTACAACAAAGATTTAAAATCAAAGAACTCTTACCGCTACCAGGTTTTCCACATATAATCATAAACCAATTTTGTGTTTGTGGTAGTGGTTCAGGTATAGATAAATCTTTATCATCACAACTAAAATCAAACTTTTTTAAACAAATCTTTTTTTCAGGTAATTTTTCAGTAATCTTCATCTTTATATATATATTATAAAATATATTTTATTATTAAGCAAAATTATAAAAATCTGTTAGTGAAGAAGGTGGTTTATATTCTTGTTGTTGTGGTTGTTTATATGTTTTTTGTTTCACTATAACTTCTTCTTCTTCTGAACTACTATCTGAATAATCTGAACTATCATCAGATATAAATACAACTTTCTGTTTCTTTTGTTTTTTCTTTACTACTTTTTTAGGTTTCTTTTTATAAATTATTTCTTCTTCAGAACTTTCAGATTCTTCTTCTATTGGTTCAGGTTCTTTCTTTTTTACAGGTCTTCCTCTTGGTTTTTTGTTTTTCTCTGCTTCTTCTTTACGTTTTTTAATATTTCCTGCTCTTGTTATACGTGCTTTCTCAAACGCTATTTTTTGTTTTTCTGTTCTTTCTTTTTTAGGTTTTTTAGATTCTATTACTTTATCTAAAACTTCTTCATCTTCTATATCTTCTATTATAGATTCTATTACTGGTTTAACTGCTTCTGTAATTATTGCCTCAATTTTTTCAGGTTCTTTATCTTCTATATTATTATCACTCATATTTATATAATACAATATATTAATTCTACGATTATTTAACAATTTTAATTCTTACTTTTACGTATATTATTAAGATTATCGTAGAATAATTATAATTATTATATTATACTATATAAATATGAGTAATAACAATTTAAGAGGTGGTAAAACCTTAACTGGTGAAGATACTTTAGAAGTAGATGAATTAAATATAGTAGGTGATGGTATAGGTGTAAATGGTAATTTTGGAACAGCAGGACAAATATTAAAGAAATCAAATGCTGATAATAGTTTAGTATGGGATTCTGAACAATCATTTACAGCAACTTTACCTATAGTATTATTAAATGGACAGATT
>TARA_R110000803_G_scaffold13487_2_pt1 | contig 10989 bp, 13 predicted proteins | sample TARA_R110000803 | Tara Oceans TARA_R110000803 (sample SAMEA4397772) | marine metagenome | biome: Polar Biome; feature: [SRF] surface water layer (ENVO:00010504); material: water (ENVO:00002006), including particulate matter (ENVO:01000060) such as... | depth 5 m | reverse complement strand
GGCAAAATAAAGTTCATGAGCAAATAGTTGGGATATCTACAAAAGGGACATTACCAATGGACGAAGGATGGTGTTTATATCATCCAAAAGACATAAACAGACAAGAAGCACAAAACAACTTTTATGATAAATTATAATGATTAAATTTATAGATTTTAATGTAAAGGAACCATATAGAGATGGAAGCCGCACAGATTTAACCTGGGAAACATTTCAGCAATATAGAGATGAAGTTAAAATATCAAAATCATTTAATGATTATTTAAAAAATAAATCAGTAGTAATAGTAGGGCCCTCTCCTTATTTATTAGGTAAAAAAAGAGGAAAACTTATAGATTCATTTGATGTTGTTATTAGAATGAATAAAGGATGGAAACCCTCCTTGGATAAAATAGAAGATTATGGTTCTAAAACTACTATAAGATACCACTGTATGATGGAACATCCTAATAATGGGGGGGATTTTGCAATAGATGATATGTTAGATTATGGAGTAGAATGGTTAGTATCTCAATTTCCTAGAAATCTAGATTATTTTCATCATGATAATTTAAATTTTGAAGAAAAAAATCAAGGAAAAATAAAATTTCATTGTTGTGCTGATTTAATTTATTTTTTAAATATACATAGATCTTTAGAAACTCGTCCTAATCTTGCTCCTTCTGCTATATTTGAATTAATAAATTATGATATAAAAAATTTACATTTAATGGGGTGTACTTTCTTAAAAGATGGATGGTTAGATGGTTATAAAGAAGATAAAGAATATGATATTAAAAGAGCAGAGGAGGGACATGCACAGTCTCCTCAAATCCATTTAACTAAATTAATTTTAGAAAATGAACCTAAATTTACAATGGATCAAGAAATAAAAAATATAATATACTAAAAATGAAAACAGCACTTATAACAGGAATCAATGGAATGGATGGAAGTCATTTAGCTGATTTATTATTAACTAAAGGGTATAAAGTTTATGGAATGGAAAGAAGATCATCTAGTCTTAATGATATTAATACAAAACACCTTAAAGATAAAATAATAACATTAAATGGTGATATGACAGATCAAAATTCACTATTAAGATGTTTAAAAGAATCAAAACCAGATGAAGTATATAATTTAGCGGCACAATCATTTGTTGGTGAGAGTTGGAATACCCCGGAACAAACCAGTAATGTAACAGGATTAGGTGTTTTAAGAGTATTAGAAGCTATTAGAGAGTATAATCCAAAAATAAAATTTTATCAAGCAAGTAGTTCTGAAATGTTTGGTAGAATGGTTGAAAATCCTGCAAACGAAAATACTCCATTTTATCCTAGAAGCCCTTATGGTGTAGCTAAATTATATGGACATTGGATTACTAAAAATTATAGAGAATCCTATAATATGTTTGCTTGTTCAGGTATATTATTTAACCATGAATCAGAAAGAAGAGGAATTGAATTTGTAACTAGAAAAATATCAGATGGTGTTGCTAGAATTAAATTAGGATTAGATAACCATATTGTATTAGGAAATTTAGATGCAAAAAGAGATTGGGGATATGCTCCTGATTATGTAGAGGCAATGTGGTTAATGATGCAGCAAGAAACTCCAGAGGATTATGTAATAGCAACAGGAAAAACTTATTCTATAAGGGATTTTTTAGATATAGCTTTTAAACATATTGGAATAAAAGATTGGTCAAAGTTTGTTAAACAAGATCTTAAATATATGAGACCTGCAGAAGTAGATGTATTAAGAGGAGATTTTACAAAATCTAAATCAAAATTAAAGTGGATACCTAAAACCTCTTTTGTAGATCTAGTTCAAATAATGGTAAATAACGATTTAAATAAATTAAAAAATGGATAAATTTTGGCCTTTGATGAAGGATATCATCACACAAGAAGATAAAAATAAAATGATAGATTTTATTCAATCAACAAATAGATTTACTAATGGGGAAAAAGTAAGAGAATTTGAAGCAGAATGGAGTAAATGGATAGGATCTAAATATTCTTTAATGGTAAGTTCAGGAAGTACTGCAAATTATCTTTTATTATCAGCAATAAAAGAATTATATAAACTTAAAGATGGAGATAAAGTATTAGTTCCTACAATGACTTGGGTAACTAATATTAGTCCTGTATTTCAGTTGGGATTAGAACCTATTTTTTGTGATGTAAACTCACAAAATTTTAGTTTTGATTCAGATTATTTAAAAAAATTAAAAAATGAACATCCCGATATTAAATTAATATGGATTACTCATTTATTTGGTTTAGCTTCAAATGTAGAAGAAGTAAAAAACCTATGGCCTGACGCATTAATAGCAGAAGATGTATGTGAATCACATGGTGTTGAATCTAATAATAAAAAATTAGGATTAGAAGGAGAAGGAGGAACATTTAGTTTTTATTTTGGACACCACATGACTACAGTAGAAGGAGGAACAGTATCTACTAATAATAAAGAATTATATGAATTAATGAGAGCAAAACGCTCACATGGATTAGCAAGAGAAACTAGTCCGGAGACATATGCAAATTATCTAGCAGAATATCCCGATATAGACCCCCAATTCATGTTTATTACTGATGGTTATAATTTTAGAAGTGCAGAAATAAATGCAGTCTTAGGGTTATCTCAACTGTCTAATCTTACTAAATGGGTAAATATTAGAAAAGAAAATTTTAGAAGATTTTTAGAAATTACTCAAGATTTAGATTATTTAGATAATAATTTTTATGAAAAAGGTAATAGTAGTTTTTGTCTACCACTTATATGTAAAAATAAAGAAACAAAAACTAGATTAAAAAATTATTTATCTAAAAAAGGAGTAGAAACAAGACCTTTATGTAGTGGTAATTTATTAAGGCAACCTTTTTTACAAAACAAAAATTATCCTCTAGCATCAGAATTTAAAAATTCAGAATTTTTACATGAATGTGGTTTTTATATAGGAAATAATCATATGATTACTAATGAAGAATTTAATCAATTAGAAAAACTATTAAAAACTTTTAATAATGAATAAAGATAAATTTGTAATTTACTTATTAGGTTATACTTTAAAACATAGTTATAATTCTTGTTATTGGCCTTGGTTAAGATTTAAAGAAGTTTTTGAACATTTAGGATATGAATGTTATTGGGTAGAAAAAGAAGACATAAAATTACATCCAGGTAAACGTAGAGTTTTTATAACATGGTGTGAACCTGATACTTCTGTTCTTATAAATGAAGATATCTATACCCCGGATGATATTATACTACATAAATTAGTTTTATATGGAAATTTTGATTCAGGACAAAATTGGGGATCAACAATTGAAGAAACAACTAACTATCTAAAAACATTTAGATGGTCTCAATATAAAATGTTAGAAGATGCACATGATGCAGGAGTTAATATTTATGGTTTTGGGGCTAAAACTGAACATAGAGGATTTGGAGAAAAAGAAAGAATAGTTGAAAAATTAAAAGATAGAATATTTGGTATACCTTGGGGTTCAAGTTTATATAATTGGGATGAAATTCAAAATGCACAACCTATAATAAATAATTTAGAACACGATATATCTTGGGTAGGTTCTATATGGGGTAAACCTGGAAGAGGAAATATGGATTCATTCCAATCTCATTTAAAACCTTTATTTGAAACTCCAAACCTAAACCTAAATCTAGCAGGAGAAGGAACTCAAGCAGGAATAGTGGATAATGATACACATAAATCTATATTAAAAACAGGAAAAATATGTCCTATTATAAATGCTCCTATATGGAGGATAGAACAAGGAGTAATGGATAGATTTTGGACTGTATTTACAACAGGTAGATTTGGTGTTGTAGATACTAAGGGGGTTTATCAGTTTTTTAATGAAGATGAAGTAATATGTGCTGAAGATCCTGAAGAATATTTAGATTTATCAATATATTATATGAATAATATAGATAAACAAATACCTTATATCCAAAAAATACAAAAACGTATTAAAGAAGAATATAATTGGTATACTAGTTGGAATAATATACTAAACAATATCGAATAGTGGCATTTATATCCCATAAACATAAATTTTTATTTGTTCATATACCTAGAACAGGAGGAACTTCTATAGAAGAAACACTCCACAAAAATTTAATAAAAGATGATACATATCTAGATTATCCTGGACAAGAACAACAGTATCACGAAGAACTCCAGTCAATATCTTTATCAGGACAAAGAATAATAAGTAAACATTCACCTATATTAAGTTTTTTTATTTTAATGGGAAATTTAAAAATCCCTAAAAAAGAAATTAATGAATATTTTAAGTTTACAGTTATAAGAAATCCCTGGGATTTATATGTGTCTTGGTTTAAGGTATGTTTAAACCATAAGATAGTTTATAAAGAAAATTTTGAAGAATTTATAAAATGTGCTTCACATTTTACTGTAGTAGGAGGAAAAAATGTTAGAAAAATAATAAATAAAGAAGCTTATCCAAAAAAACAACCTTCATTATTATCAGGAGACAGAGGAAGAGTACCTGTATCTCTATTCCCCCATTTAATAGACCCTCTTATATTAGATGGTAAAATAGATATGATTTCTATGATGAAATATAACCAACATACTAGAAAACTAGAACCTGTAATTTTAAATGAAACACTAAAAACTAAACTATTAGAAGAAAGAAAAAATTATGGAACATATTCAGATAATTATGTTTTAGATAATTTTAAAAAACAACACTCTCTAATGAATTATTTATCAGTACCTACATATAATGAAAAGGGAGAAAGAAAAGATAACTTAGCAATAAATCATTGTATAAGATTTGAAAATTTAAAAGATGATTTTAGAGAAGTATTAACTTATTTAAAATTAGATTCTAATATAGAACTATTACATATAAATAATACTAAAACTAAAGAAAATAAACATTATAGAAAATATTATAATGATAAAACTAAAAATTTAGTTTATGATTTAAATAAAGATTATATAGAAAAATTTAAATATGAATTTTAATATAATTGCTGAAATACCTGCTAGAGAAGGAAGCAAAAGAATTATTAAAAAAAATTTAAGGTCTCTTAATGGAAAACCTATGATAAGTTATGCTATAGAAGCGGCTAAAACTTCTAAGTATCTTAATAATATATATGTAAATTCAGATAGTGATGAAATAGGTGAATATGGAAAAAGTTTAGGAGTAAAATATTATAAGAGAAAAAAATACCTAGGAGAAGATAATGTAACTTCAGATGAATATAATTATGATTTTATAAAAAATACAAATCCAGATATATTAGTACAAATAAATCCTGTCTGCCCCCTAATAACAGGAATTGATATTGATAATATAATAGAACATTTTATAAAAAATGATTTTGATTCATTAATAACAGTAAGAGAAGAAAAATTACAATCATTTTGTAATAATAAACCTATTAATTTTAATATTAATAAAAAATTACCACGTACCCAGGATATAAACCCTATTCAGATTTGTGCGTGGCCTGTATGTGTTTGGAAAGCAGATAAATTTATTAAAAATTATGAAGATAAAGGACATGCAGTTTTTGGGGGAAATTTAAATTTATATCCTGTTTCTTTCTTTAAATCTTTAAAAATAAGCTATGAAGAAGATTTTGGTTTAGTAGAAAAAATATTATACATAAATAATATAAACAAATAAATAAATAAATAAAAATGAGACATATTGATTTTGAAAATATCGAAGAAAAATTCGATAACGTTCTTGAAACAAAAGAATGGAAACAATTAGAAAAAGATTTTACTGAAAGTAGTGATATTTACATAGTTGCAAATGGGGGGTTATGGGCAGTAGGTGCACATGCAGCAGATGATTGTACTAGATTATTTGCTAAAGCAGGTATAGAAAAAGCAATAACATCATTAGATAGTCAATGTTTAATTACAAGCTTAGCTAACGATTATGGATGGAATAACTTATTTATAAGATGGTTAGAACTCCAAAGAAAAACAGGTAAAATGAAGAAAGACGCTATGATTTTAGGTTTATCTTGTTCTGGTGGTTCAAAAAATGTAGTATCATGTTGTCATTGGGCGAAAAAATACGGATATAAAACGGCAATGATTGCAGGTCAAGATAGAGGCGTATTAGGCGATGAAATAAATAATATAGTCATGGATTGCAAGTATTTCCATACAGTAGAAGTATTAACACTTATATTATTTTACGATTTAATCCACGCATGTGGTGCAGAGTGCCCCTCAATTTCAGATGAGGTAATACGAAAAGGTACAGCACAACCTTTAGCTAGAAATCCTTTAAATGGTGGGTAATGAAAACAGTAGAAGAGTTTAATAAAATTCAAAAAATTGAAAACAGAAAAAACATAGCTATTGATTTTGATGGAGTTATACATGATTGTTCAAAAGGTTATTATGATGGAACTGTATACGGTGATCCGCTTCCAGGGGCTTTAAAAGCATTAAAAACTTTAAAACAAAAAGGATTTAATTTAATTATATTTTCTTGTAAGTCTCGTAGTGATAGACCATCAGTAAATGGTAAAACAGGTACAGAAATGGTTTGGGATTGGTTAGAAAAACACAATATGAAAGAATTTATTAATGATGTAGTAGTTGAAAAACCACGTGCAATTTGTTTTATTGATGATAAAGGTATTAGATTTAATAATTGGGATCAATGTCTTAAAACCTTAGAAATATTAAATATCGTATAATGAAAAAAGAATTAATAGTATTTTTAGCACATATAGATGATTTTGAATGTGCTTGTTATGGTTATGTATTTAAACACCATAAAGAATATAATAAAATAAAAATAATAACAGCAACAACATGGGATAAAAAAATACCTGTGTGGGAAGAAAATTTAAAATTATTTCCTAAAGAAATACTAGATAAAATTGAAGATATTAATTTAGGATTTGCACAAAGAAGATTAAATACTGATTTTGATGATTTAAAAGATAAATTTTACCAATTAATAAACTTTAATAGTAATTTTGATATATTAACCCATGATGAAAAGGATTGCCATACAGATCATACTGTTTTATTTAAAATAGCTAAAGGAATGTATAAATATACAGAAAAGTTTGTTACTATATATTCTCCATCTTCAGCTAATTTTAATCCTAATTATTATGTTGGTTTACCTAAAAAAGTTTATGATATAAAAAAAATAGCTTTAGATAAATATAATATACAAGTAGAGCAATCTTATTCTAAATTAGGATATTATTTACAAAGTGATGCCCATTATAATATAGGAAAAGCTTATGTTTTAGAAAATTGTGTTAATACAAACTATGATTATTATGAAGTTTATAAAATATTAAAATGGGGATAATTGATATATATGATAATACTGATGTTGATAGAACTCATGGTATTAAAAAAATAGTAAATTTAATATCAAATGATTGGGGAGTAGATTTAAAATCATCTAAAACATTAGATATGTTTGCGGGAGATGGTAGTTTTTGTACTGATATTTTATTATCCTTAGTAAGTAAAAATTCAGTTTGTTGGGATATAGACCCCCTTAAGCTAGAAAAAATAAAACTTAAATATAATATTAAAACTATAAGTGGAGATGTTATTAATTCTATAAAAAATAATAAAGATAAATTTGATATTATTCATTGTGATAATCCCTCCTCAGCTTTTGGTTTAAATAATAATAAAAAATATGAGTATTTTGATGTTATTCCTTTTATTAATACACTTTTTAATAACAATTGTATTTTTATTCATAATTTAAATTCATCCCCCTATAACTTTGATTTTAAATCAGAATGGGCATTAAAAAGAAATTCCTTTTATAATTTACATGATACCTCTAAATTAAATATTAAAGATACAATTAACTTTCATAAAGATTATTTTCAAAACTTAAATATTAAAGTAAAAAAATATGATATAATAGAAAGAGAAATGTATAAAGGAGAAGTTTATTGGTGGTATTTAATATGGTATTTAGAAAAATGAAAATAGCTATACATCAACCTGAATTTATGCCTTGGTTAGGTTATTTTCATAAAATGAAAATGGCAGACGCTTATATAGTTTTAGATGAAGTTCAATTTAAAAAAAGATATTTTGAAAATAGAAATTATATAAGAAACTCAGTTAATGATACTAAAGAATGGATTACTGTTCCTGTAAAAACAAAAGGAAAATATAATCAAAATATTTTAGATGTTAAAGTTTCTTACGAAGAAAACTGGTATAAAAAGATATCAAATACATTTATAACAAGATATGGAGAAAATGAGGTAACACTTTCATTTAATAATTTAATTGAAGAATTTACAAGACCAAATAATAAATCTCTTTTAGAATTAAATATTAATATAATTAATTGGTTTAGAGATAGATTTGAAATAAAAACCCCATTATTTTATTTAAGTAATTTAAATATTGACAGTAAGGGAAGTGATTTAATATTAGATGTGTGTAAAAAAATGGAAGCAACAACTTATATATGTGGGTCCTCAGGAAAAGATTATTTAGATTTAAATAATTTTCAAAAAGAAAATATACACATTGAATGGCAAACATTTTCTGAACCCAACTATTATGAACAAAAAAGTAATTTATCATATTTATCTTCATTTGATTTTGTTCAAAATTTCGGATTAAATTGTTCTAGTAATTTTAATAAAATGATAATGCAATGAATATAAAATATGCTACATCAGAGATGGGATTTGAAGGATATGTAGAACCTAGTGTACTTCCTACTTGGAGTAATTGTAGAGTTTGGGAATCTCAATTATATTTTTTAAATGCTTATCATTTATCTATTCAAAAAATAATAACTGAAGATAAAAAATATGATGGTGATTTAATATATAATATAGGTAAGGGGGGTTTTGATAAACCCTATATATTAACTTTATACAAACATTATCATAATATAGTAGCTTTATTAAAAGAAAAATTTAATAATGTGTATGTGTATCAAGATGGAGAAATAGGGTGGTGGAATCAAGTAGATACAAAATTACAAGTATGGTGGTTTAATCAATTATCAGAATCAGATGGTATTTTAGCTCCTAACTCATCAGATATCTCTTTTTACAAGGGTTTATTTCCTAATAAAAAAATAAAAGTTATTAGAAGTGTTATGTCAGATGAAGGTTTAGATAAAACAAAATTTAAACCTAAAGAAGATAAAGTAATACTAACAGGTCCCCTTACTCCTGAATATAATGGTTTATCTCAAGTAATTATAGCTCATAATTTAAAAATGCCTATAGACATCCCTCCTATGGGGGAAAGTAGGATGCCAAAAGATTCCTGGGACATGGCCCCTAGTTTAGGAGTTAATTATTTACAATATATGTCTTGGGTCGATTGGATGTATAATTTAAATAAATATAAAGTGGGGTATATGATGATGATAGCAACAGCATCAGGTTCATTTGCTTTAAATTGTGCTTATTTAGGTATCCCTTGTATAGGTGATAAAAGAGCAGACACACAACGAATTTTATTCCCCGATTTAGCTATTAACAAATTTAATAATGCAAAAGCTTTAGAGTTAACTCTTAAATTAAAAAATGATTCTGTTTTTTATAATGAAGTAAGTAATAAAGCAAAAATATTATACAAACAAGAATTTACTAAAGAAAAAATGCTAAAACTATTACAAGATGATTAAACCAAAAATATTATGCACAGGATCCCCAAGATCTGGCACTAGTTTACTTAATATATTAATGAGTTATTTTAAAGATTTAGATGTATTTACTGATGGGACCCCACCTAGATTATTTCATGAATGTGATGTTTTTACTACTCAACAAAGAGGAGATGGTAAATTATGGAATGATTATTTAGGTATGACCCCTTTATCCCTTTTAGATATTTTAAAAATGGGAATAAAAATAATAGTAACTTATAGAGATGGAAGAGATTGTTTTGTATCATCTAGAAAAATGAGACCTAAAGAAATTGAAAAAGGTGTAAAAGATAACACAATAAAACCAAAGTCACAGTATTATGCTATAAAAAACGAAACTTTATATTGGTATGGTCCTAATTTAAAAGAAACAAATAAATGGTTTAATGCTACAAAAGAACTTTTAAAAGTACAAAAAGAAATTAAAGGAACAGAATTTGAAAAAAATCTATTAGTAATTAAATATGAAGACTTATCAGAAAACCCAACAACAGAAATGAAAAAGTTAGAAAAATTTGTTGGGCTTCCTTTAAATCCGGATTATAAAAATTTCTATAATGATGTTAATGAAATTTTATATAAGGCTTCCCCTCTAATTAATGATAAACCTAATCCTGATTTTATAGCACCTGTTGTAGAATGTTCTTCATATGAGGGGGCTATAGGATCTGATTATAATCACCATAGGCCTATAGAACCAAATTCAGGTAGGTGGAGAAAACCCATACACCATAAGAGAATAAAAGAGATATTAGAAGCATATGGAGAAAAACTCCCAGATATGTTAATTAAATTAGGATATGAATCAAATAAAAAATGGATAAATGAACTCAACTAAAATAACTTTTGTAATACCAAGTAGAAACAATTTAGAATTTCTACAATTAGCTTATAAATCAATAAGAAACTTAGAAACCCAACATGAAATATTAATATTAAACGATGCTAGTACAGACGGAACACAAGAATGGATTAACAGTTTAAATGATAAAGATTTAATAACACATCATAATCCAGGACCAGATCGTATTGGTATAGTTGGTATGTTTGATAAAGGTATTGAAATGGCAAGAACAGACATTATAATGGCATTTCATGCTGATATGGTTGCTGCACCTGATTTAGATAAACATATATTAAAACATTTAGAAAAAGGAACTGTTGTAAGTGCAACTCGAGTTGAACCTCCTTTACACCCAGATGGACCTGAAAAGGTAATAAAAGATTTTGGTATTGAGGTAGATGAATTTGATATGAATAAATTTAACGATTGGGTTAACAACGAATATAAACCTAAACATAATGT
>TARA_R110000803_G_scaffold23069_4_pt1 | contig 10995 bp, 20 predicted proteins | sample TARA_R110000803 | Tara Oceans TARA_R110000803 (sample SAMEA4397772) | marine metagenome | biome: Polar Biome; feature: [SRF] surface water layer (ENVO:00010504); material: water (ENVO:00002006), including particulate matter (ENVO:01000060) such as... | depth 5 m | reverse complement strand
TAGAAGTGTCATTTAATGACGGCTCTTTGTCTGTAAGTGTTTTTAATAGTGCTTCAATTTGTTTTAGTCTTGTATCTGAATAGTCTAAATCATACCCTTTTACAAGTATGTCGATTATTCCGTAATATTTTTGTATTCCTTTAATATCTTGTACTGTACTTAACTCGTTCGCTGCCCAACTAGACAAAAACGAATATTCCATTAACTTATACTCATTAATGATAGATTTGTTCTTTTGGTCTCTGCCCATTATCTGATAACCTATAGATAACTCAGCATTTAAACCGTTTTCGTGCATCAATTTGATATCGCTAAACATATCTCTACTAACTTCTTTCTTCAGGTTAAACTTAGATTTAGTTAGTAAACCATAACTATCTTTAGTATCGATTTCTAAAGGTACACCTAAAGAAACAGTACTATTGTGGTCTTTAAGTACTCGAATACGTTTAAAATTCTCTTGAACTGTTTTATCAAAAGAACCTTTAGCACTAATATCACCGTCACTATCTTTGAAGTCATAAGCGTTAGCATAGGCAACAATAACGCCTTTAGCTTCGTCTAAATCTTTTAAATCGTAAGATGTTTGTTTAAAATTCATTCTGTTCATGTTACAAATATAAATAAAATTTATTAAATAGGTTTTATTATAGTTTTTGTTTATAGTTAGGTAAATACTAGTCTTCCGTTTTCATCTCTTCTAGGTATTAAGGCAGAATTACAACGACAATTTATAATATTGCCTGCGCTTCCTTTTGGATCTCCTGGAAAGTCTAATAATTGAAAACCACCCTTAAAAGGTACTTTAAACTGTTCATCGCTTCCAACTTTAACCCCATTCATAGCAGCGTGGTTAAATCCACTCTTTGGAGGTTTACGTGTTCGACTATCATCAGCAGATATCCAAATCTTATCCGTAACAACACCACTCGCATCTGCTGCGATAGTACTTGCGTAGTTGGCTGCTGCGGTCGTTTCAGTTCTAACTATTCTTAGAGCTTGCCACCTGTAAAAGTCTTTCTTATTAATAGTTTTCTGTAAGTCTTTTGCTAGTTCTCTAGTCGTTAAATTCTCTTTTTTACCATTGGATATAAACTCCTGCAAGTGCGCCACTAAATTATCTTGTACACTCCTTATGTTACTCAAAGAATTACGATACAACCACGTTAATAAGTCATTTTCAAACATTCCAAGAAAAGAACCAACTGTAAACTCCTTTAATTGCTTGTTTATCTGCCCACCTACTCTTTTACCGTGAATCGTACCGACTTCCTTATAAATATCGTAATACGTAGATATAAACTGCTCCTCTTTAAAGCTCGATCTAATTAGTGTATTATAATTACTATCTGTTAAATAATCAAATGGTATATCTTTTGACATTCCCCTTAATGATTTTAACAGCGTTCTATAAGCTAATTTTTCATATTGTGAGTGCCACCTTAACCATTGATTTCTATATTGTTTTTCTGTCATTTACATTTAATTCTTAAACTGCTTTAAATCAAATATCTCTTTATTACACCTCCTTATTGTGCGTTCCATTTCCGATATAACCTCGTCTTTTGTTACAGATAAGCAGAGGTCACCACCAGTAAGTATAATAAAACTATTTTTTTCAAACATCTGCTTATAAGCATCGAGCATCCTATAATCTTCTAAACTTAAAATAACTTTGCTTGTACTTTCTTTTTTGCTCATTATATTGTTGTTTTAATTGTTGTTTACATTTGTAAATTATCAGTTGGTAAAATTGCATCTTGTAAACTCATAATATCATCTTTAACAGTAAATATATCTAAATTTGTATCGTCTACTTGGGGCAATCTCATTGCGTACCGTGCTTCTGAACGGCTCATTATACCATTATCAACTACACTTGTAATCCATTTAGTCATAGTTTCTAAATCGTCTTGCATTTCGGGTAATTCCTTGTAATCGAACACCAAACATTTACCTTTATAAGCCTTAATAAGTGATAATACTTGATAATTAAAAGCATTCTCCAATAGTTTAGCGTCGGGAACAACTGTATTAGTTAACACTCGTTTAAGTTCGGTTACTTGCTTGTCATACTTCCCACCATCGTCATTGTTCAACAAAGTATCTGACCATCCGAGTACATTACAAATTTGTTTCTGATTGTATTTTAGATATTCAAAAGGCTTTAATTCATCCGCTGTTAATGATAATTTTGTGAATCCAATTTCAGAAGATATACCTGCAATTCTGCTTAAATCTTCAGGTGATTTATTCATCTCCTTTAACCTTTCTTTTAATTCTTTACCTTGATCCGCAGTTAACGCTGTGCCTTTAGAGTGAATAAATCCAAATACACCTCCATTTTTAAGCGTGTTAATATTCAAGTCTAATCCTTTGTTACTTGCTTCAATGTTTTTCCAAGCTGCTCTTAATGGTGACTGTCCGTATAAATGCTCTCCACTCATTCCAAAGTTAGGGTTATCTACAGAAATATGTACAACCTCTGACTCTTCGAACTTAGTAAATGTTTTATAATCAGTTAATAAATAGTGGCTAACAGGTGTTTCTACGCTTAACATATTAGCATTTTGTTTTAATACTATCTCCATTAAATGAGAAGGTAAACAATATAACTGTATTGGTTCGCCAGCGTTCATTCCATCCTCTGGTGCTAACTTGTACCAGTAAACGTTTCCCGTAGTCTTTAAGAAAGTTTCAGATAATTTAAAGAACTCTAGCCAGTCTTGACTTGGGTTTGGTTTATCGAATGGCATGGAGTATTCGTCCTCACTAAGTGCTTTCATCTCCAACTTATTCGCCTTTATTCTCTGCGTAAAACTAGGGTCGTAATTTGTAGACTTTAAGAAGCTCTTTAATTTAACGTTCGATTTACTATCCTTAATATCTTTGATGTAGTGAGGTATTGATATTAATTTACTGGATATCTGATTTACTACAGAAAACACATCGGGGTTTATATTGTAAGCTAAATCAATGTATTTCTTTAAGTCGTTGTCGTCATTTTCTGTATAACCGTTAGAACCCCAGAAAAAGGATTCGTTAAATTTATTTTGAACTTTCTTATTCCTGTTAAAGAAACTAGAAACACTATCCCATATTGCCATAAGTAAAATCTATTTTAACACCAAAAATAATAAAAATAATTGATATAGAGAATTAAAAGAAAAATACGTTTTGTTTTAGCTCGAAATAGTATCTCATCATTATACTATCCCACTCATCAGGAGAACGTCCTATATTCATTTTAACAACGTCCTTACCTACTAACATAATCTTTCCATCTTTATCTATATCCTTTTGTTTAACCTGTTCCATTTCTTCTGACGTGATGTCTGCTATATCTTGACTACTACATATTTCTCCCATCTCTCGCTTAACTATTTTCTTTGCGATATGATAACTACATTGAGTCTTTAAGTTGTTGAAGTTCTCCTTTACTCCATTAACCTCAATAGGTGAAGAATTATTTACAAATCCCTTACACCCTAAGAAATCGACAACACCACCACCAACACCATCCTCATCAGCTATAGTATTACTATTTGAAACACCATATTTTAACTGAAATTCTTTAGCTTTCTTCACTACATAAACCAAATCAGATTTATCTATTGAGTATCTAAATACACATAGCCAACCATTCCAAACACGAAACACAGTATTATCTTTACCTTTACGAGCTACATCAATAGTCATGTGCATATCGCCTGTTTTCTTTATGTGATGAGGTTTAAAGTAGTCTGTTATGCTATCAATATCAATTAATGCGCTCGGGTCGTCGTCATATTCCCAATTCCCGTAATACAAGCGCTCTCTACTATTCTTATCTAAACCTAACAATGTATCTAAGTAAGATTGCGGTAAAAATGGGTTGTCCGTTGGCAAAGCTTGTATAAACTTCATGTGCTTTGGAAGTGTACCCAACTTATTAGGTTTATAGAATTTCTTGTAAGTCCAGTTCTTAGCAGGGTTACAAGTACCTGTTAATTTAGGTATCAAACCCTCGGTTTCTTCACTTTTAGAGTTTAACCATAGAACAGGAACACCGTGTTCGTTTCGCTTTAAAACCTTCATTGTTTCGGTGCGTTCTCCGTGTATATCCCATTCAGATAATTTATACCTACATCTAGACAAAACTATCTGCCAAGCCTTATAAACGCATTGATTACATTCATCAATAAAACCGCCTGTAATCTCTAAAGAACCTAAACTATCGAAATTTGGATCACTAGGATATAAAAACAAATCCTTTAGTATTATCTCACTACCATTACTCCAAGTGATAAATCCGCTTTGTGAATTATACACCCATTGGTCAGACAAACCTAACTTTGAAGATATCTCAAAGAACGTGTTTAATGTAGTTTCTTTTAATGCTTTTAGTTTTGCCCTACCTAACAACCACCTAGAGCCTGGGTATAGTTGGCAGTTTTCTATTATCTTAAATACTTCAAGTGCAGACTTACCACCACCCGCAGCACCACCGTAAAGCAGCTCTTTAGTTTCATTATCCTTTAAATAATATACAGCATTCTCCTGCTTAGGTAGTAATCTCATTAATCAGGTTTAACACCACCGCCCAAACTAACTATATTCTGAATAGGTTTATCTTTATCACCGCCCTCGTGTTGGAGCTTTGAAGTCTCTATAAGTGAATGGTATGATTTTAATATAAAGATACCTAAAGCGACATTTATATCACCTTCGGCAGTCTTTTTAACTACAATAGACTCGCATTTATTTGTCATTCTTTTTATAGTGTTAAAAACAACGTGATTATTCTTAAATTTCTTTGCGATATAATTAAATTGTTCTCTATATGTTCCGCATTTATCAGCGACATCCGATAAAAAATAACAGTTATTACTTATAATATCATTAGCTTTCTCTAGTATTTCAAGAGCGACATCTTCTGTTAAATATTCTGCGTTTGTGTTTTCTTTAGGTGCTGGCATTATTACAATTGTTTAATACAAATATAAAGAATATTTATCAAACACCGTATAACAATAAATAACCCCTATACTAGTTTAATAATATAGGGGCTTGGGGAATCTAAATATATTGTTTATTATTCTTTTTCACATATACAGACACCTAATATAATCCCTGTCAATGTATGATACAAATTACCTATATTAAATTCGATACCTATAAATTTACAGCCTATAAATGTTGCTATACATAAACCAATAATACCTATTATAATTGTTTTTATTTTATTCATTTTTAAAGTTTTCTTTTTTTAAAGTATATAAGCACCACATAATTAAAACTAAAATAAATAACTCTACTAAAAATATATAAAAAACAGCAGGTTCTAATAAATATAAAAAAACAAAGAAACCAATTACTAAAGCTGTTAATATACTTTTTGCTATTATTTTTTTCATATCTATTTATTTATATTTTTAACAATCTTAGCAAACCAATAAGGTCTATACTTGTTATCATATTTCATTATTAAATCAAACTCTATACGCAATTTACCTAAATCACATCCTAAAAATTTATGTGTGTAGATTTGAAATAAATACTCTCTTTGTTTGGCTGTTATGTTTTTTGACATTGTTTTTTTTATAAAGGTACACTATTTAATCGTACTAAATATAATAATAACCCCTACGATTTGCAGGGGTTTGTTATTATATTAAAATGGTAAATCATCTTGTGCTTCTACTGCTACAGGTTGCGCTTGTTGAGGTGCTACATATTCAGGTGCGTCCGTTGCTTTATCTATTCGCCATCCCTGAATAGAATTAAAGTACTTAGCCACTCCTTCTGGATTAATCCATTCTCTACCTCTTAAATTGATTCCTACCTTAACGGTGTCTCCTACCTTGTACTTATTAAGAATGTCGCACTTATCCTGCACAAACTCTATTAGAATCATTTGCGGATACTGTTCATCTGTTGTTACTACTAAGTCTCGCTTAGCAAAATTACCTGTTCCGAAGGTCTTTGTTTCTCCTATTACTTTAATCTTACCTGTTAATTCCATAATTTATCTATTGTTTATTAGTTTCTAAATGTTTTTGTAATCCTGCTAACGCACGCCAAGCAACCTTAGCCAAATGTAATACCCCATCCGTATCATAATCTTCTACTGTCGAATCTACTAAATGCCTAGATAAGCAGTCGTATTCGTTACCAGACTTCGATCTATCCCATGCTAAAGGTTTATCTGGATTATGCTGTTTTTGCCCTGCCAAACTAGCTTTAGCCACTTCTTTTAAAGCGTCAGGGAAATACTTTAACACCCCGCTAAACACAGGTATATCTTTTCTATTTACTTCTTCTTTTTCGTAATGCTCCCCATTGTTACCGTTCTGCGCTATAATATTCATTCGATTTTCTTGTTCTTCTTCTATAATAGAAAAGTCTAAGATATCTAAATCGTGTGGCTCATTTTTACATATCTGTCTGCAATGAATATCTCTAGTAACAACATAATAAACAACATATTCCTTTCCACCTTTTCCAGTATAATCATTACCTTGGTATTTAAGCTCATTCATAAACCCAAAACTCTCATAAAAAGCGATAATTTTCTTTCCATCTCCTTCTTCCTTAGCCTCTACAGCTGTGTTGTATAAATCTTGTTTAGTCATTAGTCTATAATTGTTTTACCTAGTTCTTTTTCTGCTTCTTCTTTTGTTATTGTTTCTACTATTGTAGCCCATTTACCATTATCAAATACTGAATAATTATTTAATAAAAGTTTACATTCATTAGTAAATCCCCATCTTTCGTTTAAGTCTGTTTTACGAACTATATCTCCATTTGTTGGAGTGAAACAAACCCCTCCTTTAAACCCTCTCTTCTTAGCTTCTTTAATAAGTGCTTGCTTTACTTCTTTGTCTAGGCAAGGTATTAATCTATCTAATTCGAAACCTCCTATAGTTAGCCAATCTTCCATCCAAATTCCAGAACAACTAAAACCCACTCCTTTTTCTTTACCTTTTGTGTTGTCTGTAATTAAAAGCTTCCAATTTTCAAAGTCTGGATATTTATACCATTCCCCAACCACTAAATCATCCTTTTTAAATAGTTTAGGGAATTCTTTTTCTATTTTTAATTTAAATGAAGGGAATGTCTCTGAATGCAATTCCAAAATCAACTCTTTTCTACTTTCTTTCATGTTATTTTACGTTTAATATTAATTTTTTAACTTCTTCTTCGTCTTTTAACGCTATAAAGTACTTTAACTGCCAGTATCTTATAAACTTATTAATCAGATTCTTATTTCTGCTTCTTGTCTTTTCGTCTTGCAATTCGTCTAGGTGGCTTCGTATTGCTGTGCTATCTTGTAATCCTGTAATTTTCATATATTTCGTTTGTCAAATTTAATCCTTTATATTGAATACTACAAGGAATAATCGTTATAATTTTCTTTTCGCCCTATATTCCACTCAAATTTATAAGGGTTATGTATCTTATTACCATCACTTTTAAAGTTAAAGAACTCGAAGAAGCTTTTACCCTTTTTAAAATTAGTTTGCACCCATTCAGAAGAAGGAGACAAAGCACCGTAATTATAATAATCGAATGAATCGGATGTACTTTCGTCAAATACTTTTTGATGACTATCTCCTTTACTAAATTCTATGTAATTACTTTTTGATTTTATATCGTGCTGATCGATGTAATTATTAATCTTTTCAATTTGTTTAGGGTCTAGCTGAGGTTTAAAGCCAAATTTAAGACTCTTACTATCCTTACCGTGTGTTAATATAAAACAATGCTTACCGTAAAAATAATGGTCTATAAATTTTCTGATATTATTTACAGTTACATTTTTATATCTAGTCTCTACGATTTGTTTAAATGCAGAATTAACAACGTAACCGAAACTACCTGCATGATTGTCATTGCAAATATTATTACAGATAATTTTATCATAGTATGGTGCTAAAGAATCAATCATTTTAATTTTAAAACCTAATCCAATATCAAAAGCTTTTTCATTATCCATATTCTGCGGTAACTTATGCCCCTTTCTAGTTGTTTCGCCATCCCAACCATCCATAAAGTCGCCTAATTCGTCAATAATTAAGACATTACTTGCTCTACTTGCTATGGTGTGACTAATTAAAGAGTATAATCTTACGTTTATTTCTTCTTCATCCCATTTACCACCATAAAGAGAGTAACCGTTTTCGTTAGTAGTCATTCCAATATGTACATCAGTATAAACTAATCGATCAAATAATAAATTATAATTACTTCGATTTCTCTTAGGTAATTCTACAGGTTTAATATATTTCTTTATAATACTTTCAAAATCTATAGTCTTAACATCTTCCTCTATAAAAGTTTCTTTAAATACGATATTATAGAACGGTGTACCTGTATGTGATACTAACTTATAAGATGATATGTCGTTTCTAGGCAGTCCGTAAACCTTACAATACTTATCAATATCCATCATGAAGCCTTGACTATCCCAAGCAGATAAAACAAGCTTATTTTCCTTATAATCGTTTGGCTTTGTTTCGGTTTTAACGGTTTCTTTTACTTTTCTATTGTCTTTTAATTGCTGCCATTGTTGCTCGGTTAAGTAGTATCTATTATTCCTTCTTCCCTGAGCGTTTTCTTTTGCCTTAAATCCAAATTCTACAGCTTCAATCTTAGATAACCATCTTGTTTTTTTCTTTGCCATTTGTTTATTTATTTAATTGTATTTTGATAATATCGTGATCTGTTTCTGGCTTTCTATTGTGTTTAAAAACAAAACCGTCATTTGTTCTAGTACCATAACTGCCGTCAGGATACCTTACTACATGGTCTAAATAGGTTAAATACTTGTAAGGTGTTTTACTAACGTATTTTAATTCCCAACCATGTGAACTAATTAGTACGTCTCCTTTTTTGCAATCTCTTAAATCTATTTTCATATCTATTTATTTAATCGTTAGTTCTTCGTTAGTCAATGCGAAATATAAGTTTTGTAGTTGGTGAACGTGTTTAATGTTAAAACCATCATAGTCATAACCACTTACATTGTATTCATATACTTGAAAATTACCTATTTGAAAATAATACATATCATCCCAACCTTCTAATTTCTCAAACCCAAACTTAACCAACCATTCTTCTGTTAGCGGTATAGGTGTGTAATTATTTATATATTTAATAATATTTATAAATCCATCTACACTATAAGATTTTACAAAGTATCCATCGTGTAATAAATAATTACCAATCCTTAATTCGTTTGCTTCCATATCTATTTATTAAATCTATTTATAAATCCCATTCCCCATTGATACGCTTCCTCAGGACTATTAAAGTCTCCCTTTGCCGTTTCTGTTATCCAGGATGCTTTCCCTTCTCTTAATACACCAACTATCCAAGAAGGGTTCTCTTTTCGTGCCATTAGGGTGACGTTAAGCCACCAACCCGAAGGTATTTTTTTTGTATCCATTTATTTAATTATAATTTCAAATTTACTTTTATCATACTTACAATCCTTACCATAATCATTAAATATAACGAAACAAGATTGTTGAGTATCAATTACTTCATATTCACTGTTTTTTGTTAATCCAATACCCTTCACATCACTAATGCATTTTAATAAAATGTAATTATCATAACTTACTACTGTTAATTCTATGGTTTTTTCTAACTCAGATATGTATCTTAATACACTTATAGGTGTGTGTAAGTAATTTTCTTTACAATTTTCTTTCCAATAATTTAAATTTTTTATTTCCATAATATATATTTTAGTTTCGACAAATCTACACCCTATTATTAACATATCCTAATTAAATCATATAAAATAATTGTGGAAAAGTTTAGTTTTTATTTGGTAGTTCGTTATATTCAATGTAAATTTGCCTAACGAAATAAAACAAATGTTATGGAATACTCAAAAACAGAATTAAGATTTAAAGAATTACATAAAGAATTACTAGATTTAGAGCAATATGATTTAGCTACTAAGTTAAGCAAAGTCTTTCACGAACACGGACATGAGCAGTATAAATCAGGTGCTAAAATGGTAACAGAAATAAGAGATAGAAAATGAAAAAACTAAACTACACAGCCATTATAACATGGTCAATAATTACAACATTAACAATTCAATTAATAATCTTAATATTTACACTATAATTATGAAAAAACAATTAAGCGAAGTCGAAAAGGATTTAAGGAGACAGATCAGAAAAACGAACAAAACACTAAGGTATTTAATTATTATACTGCTTATGTCAAGTCTACCGACAGTCTTTATGTTTATAGTTTATTTACTAACGATTAACACCATTCTAAAGCCATGATTTTAAAAACTAACGTAGTAATTAAGCACAATAAACAGGGGAATATTATCTCCCTTGTTTCTCCTTATGATGGGGATAAGAAAATCAACAAACCTATAATTTATAAAATTAAATAACATGAAATTAAAAGATTTATACATCGTGCCAATGATTGGATTTGGTTTTTTTGACCAAGAAATAGCAGTTACTGAAACAGATCAAAAATTTAAAATAAGACACGTATTTATATTATTCTTTAAAGCAACTTTATACAGAGAAATACAATAAAACTTGTTAATAACTTGTATAATCACTAGAATAACACTAATTTAGCAGAACATAAAAACAATATAAAATGAGTATTTACACAAAATTATTAGCAATTCAAAAAGAAGTAAAAGGATTGTCTAAGGATAAGAAAAGCCATAACTACGATTATGTAACAGGTAATAAATTATTATCCTTTATTAAGCCTATAATGGATAAACAAGGCGTTATTTTAAAGCAAGAAATTTTATCTATTGAAAACACTAGACAAGATTATAAGACTAAATACGGTGAAAAAAGTGAAATTTTATCGAAAGTAATGATGCGTTTTACTTGGATTGATTGCGAAACAGGAGAGAAGGACGAAAATCTTTTTGGTGCAAACGGTCAGAACGATTGGGAAAAGGGATTAGGATCTGCCTTAACTTATGGGGAAAGATATTTCTTATTAAAGTTC
>TARA_R110000803_G_scaffold108966_1_pt1 | contig 11036 bp, 8 predicted proteins | sample TARA_R110000803 | Tara Oceans TARA_R110000803 (sample SAMEA4397772) | marine metagenome | biome: Polar Biome; feature: [SRF] surface water layer (ENVO:00010504); material: water (ENVO:00002006), including particulate matter (ENVO:01000060) such as... | depth 5 m | reverse complement strand
AAAAACAATATATTTTACATTTAAGCTTGGCGTTTGTCAAGCTTTTTTGTATATTACATATGTATCACAAATTGAGTTATTAATAAATAAAAATTATAATGGAAGAATTTAAGTTCCCTACAGAATCTGTAGAATTACCATCTCAAGGATTAGTATATCCCTCTACTAACCCTTTATCTTCAGGAAAGGTTGAAATGAAGTATATGACAGCTAAAGAAGAAGATATTTTAACAAATCAAAATTACATTAAAGATGGATCTGTTCTCGACAGATTATTAAAAGCTTTAATTGTAAGTAAAGTTAACTATGATGATTTAATCGTAGGTGATAAAAACGCTATTATGGTAGCAGCAAGAATTTTAGGATATGGTGCAGATTATACCTTTAAATATAACGATGAAGAAATAACAGTAGATTTACAAGATTTAACTTCAACAGATTTAAAGGAAGAAAAATTACTAGAGAAAGGAACAAATCTTTTTGAATATACTCTTCCACATTCAGAAACACCAATTACTTTTAAATTACTTTGTAATAAAGATGATAAGCAAATTAAAGCAGAAGTAAAAGGATTAAAAAAACTGGATAAAAAGTCTAATCCTGAATTATCCACACGTTTAAAACATATTATTCAATCCGTAAATGGGGATAGTGAAAAAAAATCAATAAGAGAATTTGTTGATAAACATATGTTAGCAAGAGATTCAAGAGCATTTAGAGAGTATATTAAAACATTTCAACCAGACATTGATATGAAGTTTAATTTTGAGAGTAATGACGGCATCGAAGAGGAAGTGAACCTCCCGATGACCGTCTCGTTTTTTTGGCCTGACGCCGGAGTATAGAGTTAATATCTTCCAATCCATTCATAGTATAATATACTATGGTGGTGGGGGATACGATTGGCACACAGTCTACAATATGCCTATATGGTTACGTAGATTTACTTACAAACAAATACAAGAAACAAAACAAGCAGAATCAGATGCTAATAGTAAATCAGCTAAAGGGAAGGGTAATATAGATATGAATAGTCCTAATAAAGCTAAAATACCAAAACAAGCATTTTCTCCCCCAACTAGTAAAGCATTTAATAGTGCAAATTCAACTCCTAGTTATACTACTAGAGTATCAAAGAAATAATATTCTTTAATATTTATAATAAAACACATTTTAAATGCCTAGTAAAGAAGAAGTAAATGATTTCAGAGATTTTAATAAGGAAGTAGAGATTGCTGCTAAGAGAATGTTTGACTTAAAACAAGCCCAACAGGATGTTTTATTTTTCGCTAGAGATTATGCTGATGAAGCTAAAAAAGCAGCAAAGGAAGTATATGGTAGTAGTGTTGCAGCATCTGGAACTGCAAAAGCATTTAAGGATGTAGCATCAGCCGCTAAGGAAATATCTGATAATTATGGTGATGTTCTAACTGGGCAGAAAACTTTCAATGATTTAACAAAAGCAGGATTAAAACTTGATGCTGCTAAAAATAGTCTTGCTACTGAATATGGACAAGCCTTAGCACAAATGAATGTTTCAGCTGCAGATCAAGAAAAAATACTAAATGGTACTCTTGATGTATATGATGCTGTAATAGCTTCAAATGATGATTTAACAGACAGTCAAGTTGATTTAATTGAATTATATGTAGCTCAAAATAAACTGTTAGATGAGGAAGCTGATAATATGGCTGAAATCGCTAAACGAGCAGGAACTATTGATGACGCAATGCGACCCTTAGGAAAACATGCTATATCTCTACAAGATATGGGTGATGGTTTGGAAAAAGGTTTAGGTAAAGCTGGATTAGGAGACTTAGCAGGCAAATTAGGAATAGGAGATGCTATTTCTGGTGCTAGAGAAACAGCAGCACAACTAACTGAAGGGGGAACAAAAGCTCTAGGTATGAGTGGCAAGTTAAAAATTGCTGGGGATATGGCTAAAACTATGGGTGGAAATTTAATGAAAGCCCTAGGACCTGCAGCTCTTATTGCTATGGCTATTGAGCAAATAGTAGCAGCATTTAAAATGATTGATGGTGCTGCTGGGGAAATGGCTAAAGAAATGGGAGTATCTGCAGCTGAAGGACAAAAAATGGTATTTGCTGCAAAAGATGCAGCAACTGCTTCCGGTGATATGTTAGTTTCAACTAAAGATGTAGTTGCAGCACAAAGAGAATTAAATTCAGAGTTTGGAACCTCCGTTAAATTTTCAGGTGAATTTGCAGCCGAATTTGCATCTATTAAAGAAAGAACAGGGCTATCAGGTGAAGCTATGGGATTATTTGCTGAAAAAGCATTATTAGCTGGTACTAGCATTAAGGATCAACTTAAAAAAGTCACAGAAGTAACTATGGAAATGAGCGCCCAATCTGGGGTAATGCTTAATGCTAAAGATATTCAAGAAGGAATTGGAAAAATTTCAAAGGCTAATATGTTAACAGCTGGGATGAATACTAAAGAAATGACTAAACAAGTAGTTCAAGCTAAACTCTTAGGTGTTAGTCAATCCCAATTAGCATCCATAGGGGATAGTTTATTAGATTTTGAAGGTTCTATAGCAGCTGAAATGGAAGCTGAATTATTAACAGGTAAACAACTTAATTTAGAAAATGCTAGAGCAGCAGCATTAGCAGGAGACCAAGCAGCATTAGCTGTTGAAATAAGAAAAGAAGTAGGTACAGCAGCTGAATTTGGGGCCATGAATGTTATTCAACAGGAAGCAATGGCAAAAGCCTTTGGTATGTCTCGTGAGGATATGGCTGGTATGTTAGTAGAACAACAAAAATTAGAAGCACTTAAAGCCCAAGGATTTGAATCAGCAAGTGATGCACAAGAACAATATAATCAAGCTTTAAAAGATGGTACTTTAACTGAAGAGTTAAAAGCAAATCTTGCAGAAGCAGGATTATTAGCTCAAATGGAATCTGCTACAGAAATGGAAAAGATGACAGCAATTACTGAAAAACTCCAAGATTTATTTATTTCTCTTATGGAGCCTCTAATGCCTATTCTTAGCATGCTAACAGATATTGTAATGCAAGCATTAGAGCCTATGATGCCTATATTAAATGATATATTTAAGGTATTTGGATTTATAAATAGCATACTAATAAGTGCCTTAGGTCCAATATTAGAAACTTTATTCCTACCTCTAGAATTAGTAATGGATTTACTCAAAGATATAGGTGATGAATTTGCACCTTTATTAGGAGATGGTGAAGAAATGGGTGATATATTTAAAGATATAGGAAAAGTAATAGGTAAACTTGTTTCAGTAGGTTTATTACCAATGCAAATGGTAATTAGAACAGTTGTAGAAGCAGTAAGGGGATTAATGGATGTATTTGGGGGAGTATTTAAATTATTCCAGGGAGATTTTATGGGGGGATTTGCACAAATAGGTGATGGAATTGCTCAAATGCTTATGTCTCCTTTTAAAGCAGCTGAAGATATAGCTATGAAAATGATTAATAATATTATTGAGGCCTTAAATTATATTCCTGGTGTGGATATAGATCAAATGGAGTCTAGTAATATGGAAATTAATAAACCTGAAATAGAACCCGTTGGGTTAGCATCTGGGGGAATAGTAACATCTCCTACAAATGCTTTAATTGGGGAAGGTGGTGAACCCGAAGCAGTAATTCCATTAAGTAAATTAAGTACTATGGTAGGAGGTAATAATTCTACTCAATCTAATACAAATAAAAATATAGAAACATTACTTACAAAACTCTTGGCAGCAGTAGAAAAAGGAGGTGATGTGTATATGGACGGAAATAAAGTAGGTAGGTCACTAGCACTTGCAACTTCTAATATGGGATAATATTTATAATAAATTAATAATTAACAAAAATAAAAAAATGGCAGATTTAAAACAACAATTTGAAACAAATGGATCAACTTTAGCTGTACCTGTTTCTCCGAATTCAAGCCCAAAGACACCTGATAATGTAAGTGTTCAAGGTAATTCATTACTACATAATGAATATTCTAACATTGGCACACCAGGAACTACTCCACCAGCTTATACTAATTTTGGGGCATCAGCAATAGCTTATACAACACCATCTACATCACAATTAGGTGAACAAGCTTTTGGGCAACAAGAACCATCAAATAGATATGCAAATAATACACCTGCTGGAGCTGTAGGAGGAGTATAAATAACTAAATTATGTCTACTACTCTCACACCTCAATCTAGGGGTCGTTTAATTAATTTAAAAACAAACTTAAAAAATTTAAGATTTGGTGGGGATAGACCAGCTGGGGGTAGTAGTAATCAACCCTATATAGTAAAAGACATACCAGAAGGAACAGATTATGGGAGAGATGGGATGCCTCTTAGGTCAGGTCCTGATTTTATATTAAGAGATGGTTTTCTAGCACCTATTAAAGCAATTACTGATATAAGTAGATTAGCTCAAATGTTTATTGATATTAAATCACCTAGAGGATTATTATTTACTTTAAAGCAAAACCTACTATCTAGAACAAGTGTTAAAACTCAAGCTTCTTTTGGTCTTGGTTATTTTGGGGGAGCTATGAATCAAGGTGCTTACTTACCTATTGGTACTTTACTTGATGCGGGTTTAGGGTGGGCTGGTATTCATTTAAATAAAAATGGTATAAATCCTGTAGGATCATTAGGAGGACCAGCAGGAGCAAATAGAAATGCTAAAGGTGGAGCAGGAGCATTAAATCCTTATTCTGTAGTAATAAAAAATGATCAACAAAAATATGAAAATAGATTAGTTAATATAGAAAGTTTTTTATCAACAGGAACAGCAAATGATGATGATGAACTTAATGCTGCTTTTGCATCTTTAACGGGCCCCGCAGCTAAATTTAATTATAACCCTAAGGCAACATCAGCAAATCCCGATACTCCTGTATTATATTCATATAGTGGTGGACCTGGTTCTATATTAGGTATCGGGAAAACTAATATATTTAAACATAGGCCAACTTATAATGCTATAAGAAATTATCAAAATCTTTCTAGTACTTATCCTAACTGGAGTGGAGTACAACCTAGTGGTATTTCTCCTTTATTACATGGTGACTCCTTTAGAAACTACTCAGATACCGAAGTAAATACTCGTAGAGGATTATATCCTAGAAATTTTATGAATTATATAATTAATTCTGAAGTTGCTTTTGATGAAGAATTAGGTAATGTAGTTTCAAAAATTATTCATAAATCCCCAGATTATACAACTCAGAATAAAGCAGTAAGATTAGCAATGGGAGATCCGGGACAAGCAATAACATATGCTGTTGATGGGGTAAATAAAGAAAGAAATGTATTTAACTATGGGATATTAGCTCATGAAATGGAAGCTCTAGATAAATTAACAGCTTTAAAAATGTATGAAGGAGAGGGTCCTGATAATAATTTACCTATAGATGATTTAGTAAGGTTTAGAATTGCAGTAGTTAATAATGGACCTAGTGAGGGTAAAAAAGCAACATATTTACATTTTAGAGCATACATAAATGGATTTAAAGATAATTATGGAGCTACTTGGAATGATGTTCAGTATGTAGGTAGAGGAAATTCATTTAAAAATTATGGAGGTTTTGAAAGAGATATATCTATGGGCTTTACTGTTATGGCTACTTCAAAGGCAGAATTAATACCTATGATGTCAAAATTAAATTTCTTAGCATCATCACTAGCTCCTGACTACACATCAGCTGGATTTATGAGAGGAAATATGGTCAGAATGACTATTGGGGGTTATTTATACGAAGTACCAGGTGTTATAACTTCTTTATCTTATGATATTCCTGATGATACTACTTGGGAGATAGCTATAAATGAAAAAGGTGAGACAGACCCTTCAGTTAAAGAATTACCCCATAGAATAGAGGTTTCTTTAGGATTTGTACCAATACATGATTTTTTACCTTCACGACAAAGATTACTATATAATGATAATGGTGAATTACAAGCTGTAGGAAATGAAAATTATATAAGTTTAAGTAATGGTAGTAATAATAATTATGCTGGAAACAATGGTTTAAGCAAATATACTCAACCTTATAAAACAAAATCAGAAGAATAGATGAATAGATATGCTGACATACAAAGGTTTACAACTCTTAATAATAATTTAAGAAATAAAGGGCTTAGGTATATTAATGTCGCAAGATATCCTTTAGTCCAACAGCGTGAAAGTGATATATATGCTATAACAGAATTTGGAGATAGATTTGAAAGTTTAGCAGATAGATTTTATGGTGATGTAACTTTATGGTGGATAATATCTACATCAAATCCAAATATAGTCAAGTTTAATTCTATATTTTTACCAATAGGATCACAAATTAGAATACCACAAGATATATCTCCTATAATAGATAGTTTTAATGAATTAAATAGATAAGGTTATGGGTAATATAATAGGCAGTCCTTTTGCAAATTATGTCAAAAAACAAATAGAAACTAGACAAAAAGCTTTAGGCCAATTTCAAAATATATCAGCAGATAATTTAAAATATTATACTGTAAAGACTCCTTGGTTACGATTAGCAAGTTCTATAAATTTAACAGATGATAATAATCCTAATAGTAAAAGTGTTTTATCTAAATTAGTTAAATCCGGAGTTCCTGAAGATCTAATTACTGGAGATAATTTAGCAAAAAATTTTATACTTCAAGGGGGAACTGTTGGGATAGATAATGATGGTAGTGTTTTACTTAAAAAGGGTTTAAATTATAAAAATGAATTATTTACTGGTGCTTATGGGTGGGGAGGAATAGAAGAAAGAGGATTTGTTCCTATGCCTGGAATTACCTCTGCTACTACTAATTATTTTAATAATGGTGCTTTGACTAAATCCACAATTAGTATACAATGTTTTAGTAAAGCTCAATTTCAATTATTAGATGTTTTATATTTAAGACCTGGATATACTCTTTTACTAGAATTTGGTTGGTCCACATATTTAGATAATAATGGTAATTTACAAACCCATGATGGATTTAAATCAAAACCCTTAGATTTTCTACTTAAACCTGGTAGTTTTGATGGTTCTCAAAATCAATACCAAATGGCAAGCCTACTTTCTCAAGAAAGAAAAAAACATTTTGGAAATTATGAAGGAGTTTATGGTAAAATAACTAATTTTAATTGGACATTTAATGCTGATGGTTCCTATAATTGTGAGGTACATTTAACTGGAATGGGTAGTATAATTGAATCCTTAAAATTAAACACAACAAATCCTAATAAAAATAATCAATCTAAAGGTAAGAGTTTAGAAGTAACTAATTTAACTTTACAACAATATACAATAAATTATTTTGGGCAAACTGTTGGAGATTTAATAAATTTAAATGTACCTACTACAGAATGGGATGAGGAAGAGAAAAAAATAGCACGAGCAGCATTAGGTAAGGATTTAGCTAATAATAAAACCACTCCAAAGATAAAATCCTTTTTAAAACCAAAATGGGAAGCTTTAAAGAAAATAGAAAAAATAAATAATAATAATATAAATAATAATCCTCTTTTATCTAATAGAGATGATACAGCTTTAAATAAAATATTTTATGAAATATATCAATGGACTTCACTCCTTCAAATAACAAACAAATCAGCAGGTAGATTTACAAAATATGAAGAAATTGAAAATGGATTATTTGTTTTACCTAATACTTTAAATGGAGATCAAAAACAAGATGGGGGAGCTAAAACGGATAGAAGCGTTTTTATAACATTTGCTACTTTAATTAAAATAATAGAAACACATTGTAATTTATTTTCAAAAAAAGCAGGAAGAACCCCAATGATGAAATTTGATTTTAATTATAGTAATATGAAATTAGATCAAAATTTTATGTTAATAATTCCTCCTAATATATCAACTAATCCCGGAGTTTGTTTAGTAGGATATAATAAAATGCTGATTTCTTCCAATAACATTCCCACAGATACTCCTCTAAATAATAATTTATCATCTAATCAACACTTTCAAGTTGAAAATAATCCTTATATTGGAAGATTAGGTAATGTTTTATTAAACTTAAGATTTATAACAAAAGCATTAGCGACATCTCCTATTGCAGGTGATGGTTCTATTTCTGTTTTATCCTTCCTTCAAACTATACTAACAGGTATTAATTCCTCAATGGGTAGTATCAATAATTTTTTAGTTATGAATGATGAAGATGAAGGTATTATAAAAATATATGATGAAACCCCAAAACCTGGTTTAGTAGAAGAAAAATTAGATGTTTTTTCTAAAATTAACATCTTTGGAGTAAAAAGAGATCAAGGATCTTTTGTTACTAATGTAGGGTTAAATGCTTCAATTCCCTCTAATTTTGCAACTATGGTATCAATTGGCTCTCAAGCCTCTGGTAATAATCTTCAAGGTAATGCTACATCCTTTTCAAATTATAATAGTGGTTTAATTGATAGAATCATCCCTGAAAAAAATGATTATGAATCTACAAAAGAAACTAAAGATGAAGTAGATAATCTTACAAAAGCAGAAACTATACAATCTGAAAAAATATATTATACGGGTCAAGGTAAAGCTTCTCCTTTTGGTTCAATATATTCAATCGATAAAGCTGCTCTTGGTAAGGCTACAGGAGCAAATCTTACACAATATAATTTTGAAACTGCAGTTTGTAATGACTTAACCCAAAATTACACCTCATACCTTAAGTTAGTTCAAGGAATATTAACTGAAGAAAATAAAGTTCCATCACCTTTTTTTCTACCATTTAATCTTAATTTAGAAATAGAAGGAATGTCTGGAATGAGGATGTTTCAAAAATTTAGAATAAGTGATGATATTCTTCCGGCATCATATGAAAAAGATAGTGTAGAAATTATAGTTAAAGCACTTAATCATAGTGTAGATATAACAAAATGGTCAACTATAATAGATACCCAATCAGTTCCTAGGTTTGAACCCGCAAAAATAGAAGATACAACACCATCACAAGTAAATGTTGGAGTTTCTGAAAAACAGCAAAAATTAGAAGCAGCAGTAACAGATGAACCCCCAACAGATGAAAATGAAGATTTAATTGTAAGAATAAGATTAACTAGATTATGTGATAATGGTTATCAAACTTTAGGATTAATGGAGGTATTAGATGAAAGTGGTAATATTATGTATGCTCTTCCTACATCTGAATTACCATGGAAAGATAATTTAAGTAGTAAAAGTTGTATACCAAAAGGTATATATAATGTAAGTTCTAGACATTCACCTAAATATCAAGATTGTTTTATAATATCTGAATTAGATAAAAGAAACGAAATACTTAATACTGGAAAGAAAATAACAGGATATAATCCTACAGATAGAGGATGGGTATTAATTCATGAAGCTCCAAGAGCACCTGGTTGGTTAGAAGGATGTTTAGCTCCTGGATTTATATTTAACTTAAATAATGTAGATTCTATAAATGGCAATCCTGATGGAACTGGAGACCAGTATGGGGGTAAAAAACAACAATCCTTTTTAGATTCTAAAAAAGCAAATGAAAAATTACTTAGTACTTTATGGGCTGTAGGAAAAAACCCAATGTTTCAGATAGAAATTCTCACCCTAGGGGGAGGTTCAAAACCTTTATATACTAATTTTGATGCTGGAGCAGTACAAAATCATATTGAAGATATTGAAGATATAACTGGTGATTATTATACTGATTAATTATGGCTTATATACCTAAATCACAAATAAAAGCAAATCAATTTACCTCAGGACATGAATGGTATTATGTAAAAAATAATTCATCTTATATAGGTAATTATTATTTATTATCTAACGGTAAAGCATTTACTGGTAATAACCCAAATGATCCCCCTAATGATGAAATTGTAAAAATAGCACCCATTCAATCTTCACAAAGTGATATGGATTATTCCAACACTCCATTATCCGTAGAATATGCCGATAACTGGGATGGTTATACTTTCGAACAACAAACTCAAAATGCTAAAGATCTTGAATTATATGGTATATTAACAGATATTGATTATAATTTGATTAGATCTAAACCCCAAAATATATCTACCAAACCTTCATTAGAAAATTATGAAATAGGTTTATTTAAAAGATACTTTGCCACTAAGATAAACCAATTTGAATTTATTGAAATTAATCAAGAAACTTATGATAATATAGTCTCACAAAACCCTGTTTGGATGTGGGAGGATTATATTCCTTTTTCTCTTAATTGGTATATTAAAGGAGATATAGATAGAGTATTTAATAATAATAAAGGATCAATATTTTTAGCAGAAAAAGATATAAATAGAAAGGGTTTAGAAGATTATTTATCAAAAAATTATCTAGAATATTTTGAATATCCTGAAGCTAATAATCTTACAACTAATGGTGGAGAATTAATTACATTGACAGGAGCGGATTATGTTGGTCCTTACCATGTTAATAAAATTCAAGGACCTATGGTTGGAGCAATACACACCCAATCATCAGGATCTATTGGTGAAGAACATAATCCCCTATTATATAAAAGATTCTACATATCACAAATTGTAGATGTTTTAAATCAGGAAGGTGTAGTTGAAACAGGAGAAACTCAAAATATAGAATATAGATCATCTATATCTACTAATAATTCTTCAACTGGGGGTGGATATTAGAAAGAAATTTCATATATTGTAATAAAAAAGTTATGTTTTGGTTAGTTGAAAGTAAAATTCAATTAGAACAGTTTTCAAATATTAATTGGAAAGATGTTTTTATTGAAATAATTCCTAATAGTTATTTAGTACATCCCGCAATAAATAATATTTGTGCTTTATATATTAGACCGTCTATATCAACAAAAGGTTTTATTGTCCCACTCCATCATAGTGAAACTATAAATGTAAATATGACGGATATAAACACGATGTTACATAAATTTAATAACATATATGTACGAGATAAAAAAGAATTTCTACATTATTTACCTTTAAAAAATCTCTATGACATTAACCAACATAATCCTCCATATATACCAGAATTACTTCAAACCCACCACATATTTAA
>TARA_R110000803_G_scaffold67640_2_pt1 | contig 11043 bp, 10 predicted proteins | sample TARA_R110000803 | Tara Oceans TARA_R110000803 (sample SAMEA4397772) | marine metagenome | biome: Polar Biome; feature: [SRF] surface water layer (ENVO:00010504); material: water (ENVO:00002006), including particulate matter (ENVO:01000060) such as... | depth 5 m | reverse complement strand
AACAATTAAGCACTAATTGTTAATCCAGCTATTACAGATGCCTCAACCCCATAACAAGGTAGTTGACTCTTATCCATTAATTCTATTTGATATTGGTTAGGATCTCCGTAAGCCTGCCCAGTTTGTCCAACTAAAGACGAACCTTCTGCAAAATTATCATTTCCTAAAGCCCAATAAACATTATTGTTATCTTTTACAATTACAAAAAGTCTTGCTAACATTAACATTTTTAAAGAGTTTGATTTAGTAGCACTCATTTTATTTATAGTAAAAGCTACTACATTATCATAAAAAGAAGTCCCACCAGCCTGGTCTACAGTTGCTGTAGATGTTAAACTACCTGACTCTTTCTTTAACTCATATCTATAAAAGTTAGTTGCTCCACTTTGAGTAATTGCTGTAATTTCTCCATTAGCTAAAGTTGTAGCAGTAATATTATCTCTTTCAGAGATTAAGACTTCTACTATACCGCCTAAGCTATCTGAGCAATCTCTAGCTTGTCCATTACTTAATATACATGACATATCTATTTAATTTTCAGTTAGTTAGCGTTTCAGCTAACAGTTATTATATAAGGGGGTTTTTACACCCCCATTAAATTTAAGCTAATATAAATTCTACAACTTGGTCAGGAAATGCAACATTTACACCTCTTCTAAAAGCCATAGTAACTTTATAAATTCTGTCATTATCATCATACCAACTTCTAACATCGTTAGACTCTTCACCTGGTAAATCAACACCTACATAGATGTTAGACGCTCTCATTAAATAAGACTCACCACCTGCTAAACCTGTAAGACCTGGAGTAGCACAAACAGTAACATTAGGGAATCCAATTAATGGAAGCTCAGAAGTAAAACCACCATCTACAACATAATGGAAATAGTTACCATCTGCTATAGCTTTTTGGTACTTTAAAAAAGAATCCATTCCTACAAACAATTTTAAATCGTCTGCATCCATGATATCTTCTGGCATTAACTCAGCCATTCCAGTAAGAACACCAATAATATTAGCGTTAGTCAAACCAGTAGCAACAGTAATTCCAGTTGGATTACCATTAACAGCAGTAGCAGCAGCTATGATTTTATTTAAACCATCATACTTAGATAGGTTAGCATTTCCAGAAGTTGTGTCACCTTGCCAGTCAGCTACTTCAATAGCTTTCTGTAGCTTAGCTACTTTTTCTGTAAAGTATAATTCCTCAAATGGAATCTCTTCTTTTTCGTTAGTTAATCCCTGTCTTAACATTACAGCTGTATATTTAGCAGCAAGATCAGTCATACACAAATCTTCGTGGATTGCAACAGCACCAGGAGTAATAGTTCTCTGTGACAAAGTAGTAGCACCACTTGCACTTCTAGAACATCCGTCAGCTTGGAAAACAACATCAGAAGAAAGGATATTAATTGTAGTTGGACCTTTTACACCATCTTGTATATTGGCATATTCTGAAAGTCTACCACCAGCTACAGACTTAATGATTAAGTCCATTGCATTTTGTTCGGTATACGCTGCGAGCGTACTTACATCAAAACTCATAATTTATTTTTTATTTTATTATTTTTTTAGATTTTAAGACACTTATTATGTCTTTTTTATTTTCTTTTTTCAAGGCCTTAAATGCTGAAGGTCTTTTTATTACCTCATCTTTAATAGGCTCTTTTAACATTTTATCTGTTAAGTTTAGCAACATTGAAAAAGATTCTTTTAGATTATTTATTTCTTTTTTTAGTTCGTTGTTTTCTTCTGACAATGTAGCTTCCATTCCGAAAACTTTCTCAGTTACAATCGACTCTATAATCTTCTTAGCTTCTCTTTCTTGAGCTTCACTCAAAGGACTTGACATTTCCTCTTCTTCTATAGATTCTGCCTCTACCTCTGGCTCTGCTTCTTCTTCCATTTCCTCAACCTCAACAATTACACCAGATTCAGTAGTAATAAACCTACCGTCACTTAGTTCATGTCTACCGTCAGGAGCTGGCAAAAGCTCTCCGTCCATATCAACAACTACAGCTGCACCTACTACAACCTCAGGTTCAATCTGAGCAACTGTACCGTCAGCCAGTACAACATCTTCAAATTTTTCCTTTACAGTTTCAGTAGTTTCCTCCACGTTGTTTTCAGTAGAATCAGCAAATTCCTTAGAATCGTTTTCAATCTCAACACCTTCAGTTTTAAAAATGCTTTTAATTTCATTGAATAACTCTTTTAATTCACTCATAATATATATTATTTATACTATTATATATATAACAAATAGTTTATAGTTTAACAATTATATTTATTTTTCTTTATATTTTCTAACTACTTCAATAATCTTACTTACTAAACTAGTTGGGTATTTAGTCGCTTTAGCTTCGCCAAATATTCCCTCTACTGAGAATCCTTTAAACGTGCCATCTAGGACCATGTTCCAAACCTCATCATTCTCAACCCTCATAGAACCCCACCAAGAACCATCTGGTGCATTCTCAAAACCGTTTGGTGCTTTGATACCTCTTTTACTATCTATGATTAAAGATTCAATAACATAAACTCCATTATCTTTAAAGTCTATGTCATGCATTAAATTAATATTTGCATTGTATCCATTCTTAAAGAATTTATTAACTATCTTTTGAATAGTTTTTTTTCTAAAGACTACATAATATTTTTCATCATTTTCATTTAGTCTAATAATTGGAAGATCTGCTTTCATAAAATAACCACTAACTATTCTTTTCTCTTCGTCTTGAATCTTAAAAGATTGTTTAGGTTTTTCTTTTTGGAAAGATTGCCAATTACTCATTATGGCTGGATAGTCTACCAGTGCTATATAATCTACACCTGACTCATCGTCTTCGTCTATAATTAATTCTAATATTTCTGAATTTTTCATTTTATTTTATTTAAAAAGTTGCCTGTCCTTGTATGACTGCAACGGATGATTGCGTTGATGTTATGTCTGCTTCTGTGACAAATACTTGTGTTTGGTTTGGTGAAACTAAAGTACTAGTGTTAGCTGGCTGTAATGTTGGCGGTGTGCCTCCACCACCCCCACCAAAAGATGGTGTCTGCTGTCCTCCACCTCCAGGACTACTAGTTTGAAATTGTTGTTTAGATATACTAGCTACGTTAGCCAATCCATTAACTATAGCAATACCAGCAGCAATAAAGGGTTGAGCTGGAAACAATATGCTAGCTGGGTTTAATGCAGCAGCACTAAATATAGCGTTTGCACCTTGATAAGTTGACATAATAGCCTGAGCAATTTGTAGTTTCTTATTTATTTCAAATGCTTTCCTTTGACTTTTTTCATTGTCTTTAGCAAATGCAGTTGTTAGGTTTATTAAAGAACCAATCCCCTGAACAGCTAAATCTATTTTAGCAGCTTCCACAGCTTTTTGATTTTCTAATATTTTTCTGTCTGCTGCTTCAATTACTTCCTGTCTTTGTCTTTGAAAATCTTTTTCAATAAATAATTTTTGATCTGCATAAGTTCCATCTAAAATAGCTTTTTGTATTACTTGCTCTTCATCCCAAGTTAGCTGTTGTAGTTTTAATTGTTTTTCTTGTTCTATCTCATCCTTAACACCCTCTATTTTAATTCTAGTTTTTTCTTTAGTAGCCTCAGCAGTTTTATTTAAAAAGTCTGTTTCAAATATTGGATCTTCGTCCTCTATTTCAATATCTTGTATGTCTTTTTTTATTTCTAACTCTTCTAGTAAATCTTTATTTAAGTCGTTTTGATATCCTTTTTTTAAAGCAGCTTCTTTCTCTTGAAATTCTTTTGTAATTTTTAAAATACTTTGTTGAGTGTTAAACTCAGCTAATTCTCTTTGGCTTTTTGTTAAATTACTTGCTTTCTTTAAATGGTTTAATTTAAAGTTTTCTAAGTCTATAAAGTCTTGTAAACTTTTTGCGTTGATTTCTTTTTGTGCTATTAATAAATCAAAAGCTGCTTTTTGTTCTTCTAAGTTTCTTTTCTTTTGTTCTTCTAATTTCTTAGCATTTGCTGCATCTGTTTTGGCTTGTGCGTCTGATATTTCTTTGTCTACTTCTATAGTAGTCTGTAGCTTATTGTCTAGTAATTTTAATTCTAGTCTGTTATTAGCTGCTACTCTATTTATAGTGGCTTCATCTAACTGCTCTTTTATTAAAGCTACTTTTTCTTCGTTGTCTTTGTTTTTGTTTAATAATTGTTTTAGTTTAATTTCTTCAACTTTAAAATTATATAATTTATCTTTTAAAGCTTTAGTTTCTATACCTCTTAATTCTTTAGCGTTTGCTTTTCTAATTCTAGCATTTAATAACTCTTTTTGTGTTGCTATATCTATTTCATTATTTAAAGACGTTATTTCAGCTCTATACTTTTTTAAGGTTTCTGTTAAGTCTGCTAATTCTTTTTCTAATTCGTCAGATCCATCTAGCCAATCCATAGTCATAGAAACAACCTCACCAAGTACCGCAACTAAAACACCAATACCAGAAGAAATTATAGCACCCTTTAAAACTTTAAAACTTCTAGATGTTCCTTTAACAGTAATACCTAATAACTTCATAGCTGTATTCGCTAAATAGGTAGCTGCTGTATTTGCCTTAGTAATAATAGTATTTGCTAACGTACTATTATTTAAAAGTTTCATCATTGACTGCGTACCCTCTATAGCACCTTTAAAAGCCATAGACACTCCAATAGCTTTTTCTATATTTTGGACAGTCTCTTCAATAGGTCCACCACCCCCACCAAGTAAAATAAAAGCAGCAGAAACATCACCAACAGCACCAGCAACAGAACCAAGTTCACTAGCTACCTGTTCATTATCTAAAGACTCCATAGATAATTCGGTGTTTTTAATTTCTTTGTTAACACTTATTAATTCAGACTTTAAATCTTTAAAAGCCTTAGATCCTAAAGGAACTTTTCTAAGTTCTTCGTTTAATCTTTCTGCTTCCTCTTCTAATTGTCCTAACGAGGTAGCTGCTCCCTTTGCGTCTATGTCTATTTTTAAAGCTACTTTTTCTGCCATTTTATATTATATTAAATTGGTTACCATCCCACATCATTGTTACAGTTGCACCATTACTAGTTAAAGTGTAAGTAGCGTTTCCGTCTATAGTTGCATTAATTTGACTAGCATCTATAATAACTTGGTTTTGTGAATGTACTTTTTTAAATGTCCATATCTTACCAACATGAGGTAGACTATTCTTTGTTTGATAAGCTGCCTCAAATACAGCGTCTACGCTACCACCTTGAGTATCTACTAAATATGTTCTAATGTTTTCATTTGGTAAAAAGTCAGCACTTACAGTTTCAAAACTTCCACTCCCTTGTATTTCATCATTTACATATACAATGTTAGATTGTGTAACCGTTTGATTATTAGAATTAGTTAATTGTACATTTTTAACTCCAGAAGATACAGTATTCCCAGAGCCTTGAATAATTATATTGCTAGTGCCTGAATAAACTTTGTTGCTATCTCCATTAATATTAGTTCCTAAAGCTAAGGAACTTACATAATTATTAGAACCTACCACCGCCCTTCCAGAACTTGTATTAGTATTAATTCCAGTATTGCCATTAGTTATAACTCCAGTACCATTAGAAAAAGTTGGTGTCCTTTCACCAGCTAGTATTTGTACCCCACCGTTTGAAGATTGTGTAGACCTACTAAATACTGTAGCATCTTTTATTTTAAGAAATTCACATTTAGTTAGTGGATTAGATGGGTTGTAGTTCTCTACTTTATTTAGTCTAAAATATTGACCCTCAAAATAATATTGTTTTTTAAAACTTAAATTAGCTATATCACTAGGAGTTAAATAAAAATAAGCATTTACTATTTTAGAATTTGGGTCTGTAATTTCTTCAATAAACTTTTTATAATATTTATTATATAAGTTAGTATTGTTAAAAGTTATAATGTTATTAAAAACATTGGACCAATAAACTTCTTTAGTTAATCCAAAAGCTAAATCCTCAGTAGGATTAAAAGGGTCATTATACATCCCAGCATAAGGATAATCATTTCTATTAGTTTCACCGCTTGAGTCTCTATGTTTAAAAGTTAATACACTACTTTTAAGTCCTGCCCATTGTAGAATCCTTATGTTAGATTGAAACCTAGAAACACCATCTTGACTATTAAATTTTAAAATGAATGGAATAACTCTGTCCGACTGAATAAGTCCAACATTTGTAGTTGGCGAAAAAATAAGTTCTGTTTTATTTGTGTTTTTTAAAAAATCATTATTTACATCATGTTCATATTGACCATAAACATCACCCCATGTTTCATTATATAGACTATTATAATAATCGTTATCTTTTTTATATGTATATAAATATTTACTACTATTTAAAGCTCCCACAGGTTTAAACTCTATGTCTTGACTTTTATCTATTTTAGCACTCCAATCAGTTACTTCATTATTATAAAAATCGTCTCTAGGTTCTATAAGTAAATTTTTTTCATTGTTGTTATCAGAACTTATATATAAATTAAACATTTTTACAATAGACATTATAAAGTCTTTTTGTTTTATTTTAACTGGAATTGTTGAATTCATGTCTATAGTGTCACCCTCTGAATAAGAAGTATTAACAACATTATTATTAAAATAACTATTTACAATGTTTATTTTAAAAGAATTACTAGCAGCAGCATAGACATTATTAGAACTATCACGCCAAAAAACATTAGCAGACCTAGGATAGCCAGTATTAATGTCATCTTGGTTTATATTTCTGCATTCATAAAATAATTCAATTTTTATTTTTTCACCATCATTTAGATTGATATTGTCAACATTTACAAATATTTTATTTGGAGGACTTGCAGGCAATAAACCTAACAAATTGACATAAGCTGGACTATCTAGTGTGACATCTATATATTGTAGACTATTTAAAGCTGGAGTAGTGTCTGTTGTAAAAATGGTGTTTGGTGCTATACCTCCAGAACCTGGACTAATACCAAAAGATTTTTCGTCTAATGTACTTATAAAAGAATTTGAAGAACTATATTTATTTACTCTTACAAATCCATGTATTACAGAAATTGGGAAATAATTAGTTCCAGAAGTTGGGTTTGCTGTTGGAGTTGTAAACGAACCTGTTAATTGTAACATAGCAGAAACGTTGTAAGTTCCATTACCGTTAACTGTATATACTCCAGTTGTGTTATCATAAACATTATTAGCATCAAATGACTCAGTTTGATTTACAATAGTATCACTTTGGAAAGTTGTTATGTCATTAAATTGACCTGAGAAAGTGCTAGAGTTAACTGTTCCAGTTCCTATAAATTTAGGATTATAAGCACTAAATATTTTATTATCTATATTAGCAGCAGTTAGTTTAAAGTCTTCACTAGAAAATGGAATAATTAAAGTATTAAAATAATCACTATTAAAAAAATTAGAGGTATAGCTAAACCCTGCTAAATCAAAAATAGAGTCAATATATTTTTTAGCTTTTATAGCTGGGAAAAAATCTTCAACATCCCAAAAAGTATTACTAGTTAAAATGTTTTGATTAAATCCATAGTCAATCATTGGATAAACATAGTCAGTAGTTAAAGGTAAATTCCAAGTTGCTACCTGATTAGCTTTTGTATAAGCATGATTTAAACTACTTAAATCTAAATCTGTTAACTCTTTATCTTCTAAAGAATTAAAGAAATTTCCTATTCTACCTATAATAACACAATCATAATTTATTAAACCATTTTTGTTCTTAATAGACTTTAGCTGTAAATATCCATCTAGCTGTAGTTCACCATTTACTAAATAAGTTACATCTGTCCTTAGATTAGGATTAAATGTTTGTAAATCTGTATTAATATTAAAAATATGTTCAAATATTTTATTAATCTTTTTACTAGCTGGCAAACTAATAGTTTTAGAAAAATCTGCTTTTCTTTGATCTGGGTTTGCAATGTCAGCAATGTTAAAAGTTAAGTTAGGATTTAACGAATCTAATAACTCTACATTTTCACCATTTATATATAGTTCCTCTTTTACCATTACCCACTACAGCTTTCACAAGTTTCATCGTCAATATTGCAAGTCCTTTCAGGAACTGGTAAATTCTCCATTCTTTTAATTAAATCTTCTAAGTCAGTCTGTTTTTTTTCCATTTAAAATGTTTGTCTAAAGTTATTAATTCCAAATTCTAAGTCTATTTCTAAATTAAATACCTTATCTACGCTAATTACTTTTTCTTCCCAATTACCATTTATATTCTTTATTGGAATACGTCTAATTTCTGTAGTTCCTGACGGTGTTGTGTAACTATCCATTAAATATATCTCAGGACTTTCTATAAGTTCTAGTAACCAATTGTATGTATTGCAGTTAATCCAGTCAGAAGTTAGTTTCATCTTTGGCATAGACTTAGTATAGTATTGGACTTTTTCTCTGTTTGCAATAGAATAATTTATTAATCCGTCAGTAGTTAAATCATTTGAAGTAGTTTGAAAAAACTTTCTTTCTATTTCTTCAGTATGTCTAGACACTTTAGTAAAATTAAAATAATCAAAACCACCTAAACTATTTAAGAACTCTAGTCTCCTAGTTTCAAATCTGCATTCTGAGTCTATGTTATAATAAAATCTTTCAGAAGCTAAAGAGCTAGAATTTAATAAGTTTATTTTATATGAAGCTGCTGTAGTTGATATAATGGGTTGACTTCCACTAGCTATCATTGAGGCACTTACTTTGTTTAAAGATGCTGGAGCTACTGGTATAGCTATATGGCTAAATGAACTAAGACTAGGAACATTTAAAGTAGTTGTAGAAATTGATACTCCACTAGAGTTAAACTCTTGTATTGATATTTGATTTATTGGGTCATTAGCAAAATCCAACAAAGAGTAAATATAACCCTCATCTGTTAGCATTACTTTTTGATTATTTGGATTTAATTCCTCACCACCATTAGGACTATTAGTTAAAAACTTTCTACTTCCTCCATTGTCTGTATATTTCTGATAGTAGTTATTATATTGCCAATCATAGAAGTTTACAACGTCTCTTCTGTATCTAGGTAAACTAGCGTTAAAAGTTAGTAGGTCATAAGAAGTGCCAGTAGTAGTGTCTGGGAATGTAACAGTCTGAGGAATGTCATAAGTTGCAGATCCAGTATTATAATGTACCCAACCAAATTCTAAAGTAAAATCTTTAAAAGAATCTGTATTTCCATAAACAGAAGTTAAAGAACTACCTAAAGTTCCTAAGTTACTAGACATGTAACTTTGCATTATTCCAGACAAATCAAATCTTCCATAACCATTGGTAGTCGGTGGAACTTTTAATCTTCCTAATAAAGTTGAGCCATCTTTAACATCAATCAAATAAGCAAATCCAGTATAGTTTCTAGTTGTATTATCTGTTTCATATAAAACAATCTCAACAGGATTATAGACTGTTCTGTATTGTTGTGGTAGGTGTTTAATTTGTAAACTCATTTTTTTAATATTTCTTGTAATCCTTTTGCAATTCTCTCACCTGAAACTATTCTAATGTCTGTTTTAAACTTATTAAAAGCCTCACCATAAAAAGTCTCTTTCATGCAGTTATCAAAAAAGTATCTTGGTTTAATACCAGTTCTAGCAATAGAGTTTCTTACTGCATATTCATTTAGTCCTTTACTTTTAGCCCATGCTTTTATGTGACTAACGCTTGGTCCTTTCTTAAATTGATAAGGACTATTAGGTGCTTTAATAACCCAACCCTGACCTTTCTTATCTCCACTTTTTCTAGTGCCTCCAATACCTTTAACACCTTGATTAAGATAATCATAATAGTCAGCTAAATATAATGTAGCAATCATTCTAAATCCAAACATTTTAACAGGCATTCTAATAGAATCCTCTAAACTTCCTTTATAAACTAACCCCTCTTTTTTAACAGATTGTTTAAGACAATAAACCATGTCAGCAGCAATGTTATTAAACACCTGACTTAATGTAGTAGGGTTGTCTATTTTGACATCTTCTAGTTGATCTACGTCAAAACCAAATATATCTAATTGCTCAGCCATTATCTATGTTTATGTTTTTGTCTCATTTCTCTATGGACCTGTTGCTCCATCTTTTGTTTATCACTATAGTAAGCTACTATATTTAATGCTTTTGTTATATCCCAATCTAGTATTTCATCCCATTTATCAATCCTACTATTAGTCAAGTTATCTAATGTATTCCACCACCCCCACTTTTGAGCAAATCCAGTTCCACTTTTGCTTCCTTCGTCATTTTCTCTGCTAGATCCGTCAAAGAGGTTTTTATAATTTTTGTTAAGTATTCCGAGTGACTGTAAAAAAAAACACCGATTGGATAAGCTATAGTAATTGGCATATTATTTAAAAAGTTATCTGAGGTTTCCCTAAGCAATTTACTATCCACCTTAATATGTTTCCAACCAAATACAGTCTTTTTAACTGGTCTGCAAATAGTTGTTAGTATGTGATGTAGATTATTAAATATAGCTTCCTGGTCATCCTTAGAGTTTTGTAGTATTTCCATAGTATTTATATACTCGCCAAATAATAACTTTCTAGCATCTACTTTAAACTCATACCATTGACCACCAATCTTAAATCTTTTCTTTTTTAGTTTATTAGGTAATTCAGTTTCTAAAAAACTCATTTTCTTTTTAATAGACTTAAATTGATCTAAACTAATATTCTTTATAACATCTCTTTTCTGGCCTGTTAAGACTGCTAGAATGTTTACTACTCTTTCTATTGGATTTAATTTAGAGTTTAATACAGGTCTTAGATTAATGTAATTACCTATAGTAACATCTTCCCACTTTGTTGGTATTGTGATATCCATAATATTATATATAACAAATTTTTTAATTATAACAAAACACTAAAATAAATAATTTAAGTTAAAAACTAAACAACTAAATACTAACTAAAATAATAACTTACAATGGCTGAGGATATCATTTAAATTAATTCTAATAAACTAAAACACTTTTTATATATGTTTATATACATTAACTATTTTAAATGGCTTAGAATCAATATTTAACATTAGC
>TARA_R110000803_G_scaffold5996_2_pt1 | contig 11054 bp, 13 predicted proteins | sample TARA_R110000803 | Tara Oceans TARA_R110000803 (sample SAMEA4397772) | marine metagenome | biome: Polar Biome; feature: [SRF] surface water layer (ENVO:00010504); material: water (ENVO:00002006), including particulate matter (ENVO:01000060) such as... | depth 5 m | reverse complement strand
ATGAAATAGAATTTATTAGATTTGTAACTGAGGATTTAGATACGGTTAAAGATAATTTAACCTCATTTGATGAAATAAAAGATCGTGGTACATTTAAAAGACGTATGAAAAACTATACTGTTGCAGAAATAAGAGAAGACCCTTCAGATATATTTAAATATAGTTTATCAAATTTATATAAAGTTATGGGTATTTTTCAAAATACTGAAGGTGTTTATGGTAATATGAAACAGAAAATGGAAGAACATGTTGCAACAGGAAGTGCAAAGTATATATATGAAGATGATGATGTTTTAATATATGAACCATTAACAAGGGATTCAAGTTGTAGCCCTTTTAGTCAAATAACAAATGCATGTATAACAAGACCTGAAAATAGTTATTTTAAATCATATAGTCAAGGAGATCACCCATTACCTACCATTAACCCGGAAACAGGAAAAAATGACCCTTCAAGGTATTATTATATAGTACCTAAGGCTTTACAATATGGTAAAAATGCGGCAGAGTTAGGTGAAAAAGATTACACTCAATACTATCCGTTATTATTCCATTTTGAATCGAACCAACTACATGACAGACATAATGCGGCTCTTAAAGGTTATGAAAACATTTCTTCATCACGTGACTATAGTAACTATAGTGTGTCAGATTTATTTAATGAGTTTCCTGGTGTTAAAAAATTCCTTTCAAGTGAATTAGGGGGGTATGTTAATATGGACATAAAAAGTGGAAATAGTTTAATGAATAATCAAAACAGTAATTATGGAAAATATTTAAATTTATTCGGTGGTAACATTAAAAACCATGTAAGTAAAGATGATTATAAAAAAGGAGTAGAACAAATAAAAAGGTCGGCTAAGGATAAAAATAATATGAGTAAAGGTGTAAAAGAAAATAAATATCTTATGTGGCTATTAGAAAATGAAGATGATATTCAACTTTCTGATTATCTTACAAATGATAGTATTCCTGATGACATTTCATTAATACTTAGTAATGTTAACTTTGCAACATTCCCAGATTTGTCACATATAACAAAAGTAACTCAACTTGCCGTAGAAAAATGTGGTCTTACAGAACTACCTGATCCATCCTTATTACCTCCTAATTTATTTGTTATTCAGGCAACTAATAATAATATAACTACTATTGATTTCAGTGGATATAATATACTTAAAGGGTTACATATAATTAATATAGGAAAAAACCCAACAGACCCTTCTATAAATTTAGATTCAATAGAAGAATTTTCACAAACTGAAGAGTTTATGATGATAAGTTTTCCAAACTTAGTAGAAAATAAAAAAAATGAGGTCATTAATGAAATAGAAAAATATAGTGATAAAATTACTTATACTTTTAAGTAAAATATTATGTAAACTTACATAACCAATAAAAAACTTTTATTAAATTAAAAAAAATAATAATAAATTTATAAAAGTTTATATTTATATAAAAAAGAAAAATGAGAAAAAAAAGAAAAATCAGATTAACTGAATCAGAAATGGTAAACCTTATAGGAAAAATTATAGGTGTAGTAAAAAATGAAAAAAGAAAAGAAATAATGGAATCCAGGAAAAAAAGGAAGATTATGGGACCAAAAAGGAAAAGTAACAATAAAATAAGAAGAAGAAGGTAAATTTTATATATATATATGAAAAAGAAACTAAATACACTTAATGAACAATTAAGTAGGATGAAAAAGTTAATGAAATTTAAAATAGGTGAAAATTCTCATGATATTTTATCTGAAAACTTTATTAACGAACAAAAACCTGTAGACCCAAAAGATTTGGAAAACATAAAACCTTCTGATAGTAAAATCATAGGTCTTGGTACTGACCCAGAAAAAAAAGAGAAACCTAAAGTAAAATCTACACAAACAACTACTTTAAAAAAGGATTGGTTTAAAGGTACTATAGAAGACATATATAAAAGTTTAGGTACATGTAAAGGTATACTCTTACAAGTAAGGAATTTAGCCATTACAATAGGTAGTGGTAAACCACTTTCATTATTAAAAAAAGAAGGTAAAACTTATGATTTTTTTATAGAAACAATGAAAAACACACAAGAAATTTTAGGAAATGAGATTAGTAAAGGTGAAAAAAATAAAAATAGTCCTTTAGTTGGGAAAATATTAAAATATTCTAAAAATAATTTAGATAAAAGTTGTGTTAAAAAACTACAAGAACAACTATTAAAATATACTGAATCTAAAAATGAAATAGAAACACCTGAAGGTAAAAAAGAATATACTGATGGTATTGTTGGTTTATTAACATTAAAAGGGTATGTAGATGCGGAAATTGCGTATTACGATAATGTTTTTTCTAAATGGGATGGGATTAAAAATTATCCTTATGGTAAAATTAATATAGACACAAAAAAAGGTGATAGTAGTAAAGGTTTAGAATCTTCTGAAGTTTCAAGTGGTGATATTGGTCATGTCGCACAAAAAACCAAAACAAAACAAAGTTTAAAAAATTAATAAAAATATGAAAATTAAAAAAAATGGTAAACTATTTACCCTTACGGAATCAGATTTAAAAAAGATATCCAAAAAAGTGATTAATGAAAATAATGATTTAAGTAGGAGAGGTGTTTCTATAGATGTTATGATTTATAAATTAATTACTGGAAAACAATTAGGTGACTGGAACTTAGTAGATGAGGTGATAAATGATTTAAGAGGCCCACAAGGGACAGAAATGATAGACTTAACTATTCCTAGGAGAAATTATATGAGAAAACATGATCGAGGTCTTTAACTTCACATTTAACATAAAAAAACACACTTCTTAGTGTGTTTTTTTTATCTATATATCTTTATTGTATTATTTATTCATACATAGTAACTATAAGAACATATATATATTTTTCAATATGTATCGTATCAATCAATTCTAATGTATTAGGGTCGTATACATCTAAATCTTTAGACCTTTTAAAACTAAAAATTTTACAGTTAATCTTTTCATAACTAAATATTTGATAGTTTTCTTCATTTATATCTTTTTCTAATTTTTTAATAAAAATAGAAAATAAATCCTCATTATTTTCTTCATCATAAGAGATATAAAAGTTACTTAACAAAAACCCAGATTCCAATTCATTACCAGTTAAACAATAAGAATAATCAGTATAATCATCTAAAGTGGCATCACATCTTTTTGGAAACCTAACAATTTTATTTTTCACCATATCTTTCATGATAGTATCGGTAATAACCTCCCCAATACCTAAATCATATTTTAAAAAGTCACCATCCAGGTAAAAACTTTTTTTATAATACTCAAAAAATTCTAAATCAATTTTTTCTTGAGAAAAAAGTAAATTGAAGTTGAAAAAAATACCTACTATTATTAATATTAAAGTTTTCATTTCATATAATTTTTATGGTTTTTTAAATTGTTTGCATATCAAAATTAAAGAAAAGTATTTAGAAAACAAAATTTTTATTCAACTTTCACCAAAATTTTTTCTTTTGTTTTAGAATAACTCACCTTAATGGTTTGACCTAATTCAACTCTACCACTTAATATTTCTTCAGAAACAGGATCTTCAATATATTGTTGTATCGCCCTATTTAATGGTCTTGCACCATATTCTTTATGATATCCTTGTTCCACCAAATAATCTTTTGTGGTTTTATTAATTTGTAATGTATAACCTATTTCAACAACCCTTTCTTTTAATTTATCAATTTCCAATTCCACAATTTTTCCAATTTGTTCTTTTGTTAATGTTTTAAATATTATTACATCATCTAACCTATTAAGGAATTCAGGTGGGAATTGTTTTTTAAGTTCATTTAATAACGTATCCTCTTTAATAGTTTCTTCTATAGATTGTTTAGATTTAGTATTAAACCCAAGACCAGTACCAAATTCTTGTAACTTCCTAACACCTACATTTGATGTCATGATCACCATACAATTTTTAAAATTAACTTTTCTACCTAAACTATCAGTTAATTGGCCATCATCTAAAAGTTGAAGAAGAATATTATATATTTCTTTATTCGCCTTTTCAATCTCATCGAATAACACAATGGAATAAGGTTTTCTTCGAACTTTCTCTGTTAACTGACCACCCTCTTCATGTCCTACATAACCTGGAGGCGAACCAATTAACCTGGAAATTGAATGTTTTTCCTGGAATTCAGACATGTCAAACCTAATTAAAGAATCTTCATCCCCAAACATATATTGTGCGAGTTTTTTTGCAATATGTGTTTTTCCAACACCGGTTGGACCTAAAAACATAAAAGATCCTATAGGTTTTTTAGGGTTTCTAATGCCTACCCTATTTCTTCTTAATGATTTAGCGATTTTTTCTAATGCCATATCTTGACCTATAACAGAACCCTCAAGTTCCTTTTCCATATTAATCATCCTTTTACCCTCATCATCAGTTAACCTTGTTAAAGGTATACCTGTCATTATTGATACTACTTCTGTAACATCTTCAATGGTTATTTCTTGTCTTTTTTTATTTAAATTCTTTAACCATTTTACTTTTTCTTTTTCTAATTTTTCCCTATTAATCTTTTCTTCATCCCTTAGTCTTGCCGCCTCTTCATATTTTTGAGTTTTAACTACATTATTCTTTCGTTCTTTTAATAAATTAATATTTTCTTCTAATTTACTTATAGATTTTGGTGGTTTAACATTAATTTGAACTTTGGCACCAACTTCGTCCATAATATCAATGGCCTTATCAGGGAATTCTCTATCAGTTATATATCTATCTGCCAATTTAACACATTGTTCTATTGTTTGATAACTATACATAACTTTATGATATTTTTCATAGGATGACTTTATTTTTATTAAGATACCTATAGTGTCTTCAAGTGATGGTGGTTCTATTAAAACTTGTTGAAATCTCCTAGTTAATGCACCATCTTTTTCAATATTTTTTCTAAATTCATCTAAGGTTGTTGCACCTATAAGTTGTAGATCACCCCTTGCCAATGCAGGTTTCAATACATTTGCCGCATCTATTGCACCTATAGAATTACCCGCCCCCACAATTGTATGTAATTCATCTATAAATAATATTACATCATCAACTTCTAACAATTCATCTACAATACCTTTTATCCTCTCTTCAAACTGACCTCTATATTTTGTACCCGCAACTAATGATGTTAAATCTAAAGACACTATTCTTTTATTTAATAAAGTCCTAGGACCATCTCCTTGAATAATTTTTAAGGCCAAACCTTCAATAATCGTAGTTTTACCAACTCCAGGGTTACCAATTAAAACTGGATTGTTTTTCTTTTTTCTTGATAATATTTGTACCACTCTTTTTATCGTTTCTTCTCTCCCAATAACAGGTTCAATCTTTCCTTCAGAGGCAATTTTAGTTATATCAATAGAAAAGTTATCTAATATAGGTGTACTGGATTTAGTTTTTTTAGTGGTTTTTTTATTTTTATATATTTCTTCATCATCAATATCATCAATACTATTTTTTACAATAAACAATTCAGATTCTTTTTTAAATTTTGAGTAACTTATACCCATATTTTTAAAAATAGAATTAATATTATTATTTATTTTTAATGTTGAAAGTAATATATGATGCGTATCTAAAAAATCTTCATTTAACCCATCACATTCAATTTCAGCCTTCCTTATAATTTTTTTAGTTGTCAATTCTAAATCTATTTCGTTTTCATTAAAATGGAATTTTTTTTCTAATTTATTTTTTACCATTTGTTTTTCTATTTTATGATACAATTTATCTATATTAACACCTAAAGAATTTAATATTTTTATTGCACTATTGTTATAATCATTTATTAAAGACATTATAATGTATTCAATTTTTACTTCATAATCATTATAAATTTTTGCCTGTTTAATAGACATATTTATTATTTTCCTAACTTTTGGTAATATTTTTTTCATTTTTTTTGTTTTATTAATAAATATATTTAACTTTGTTATTAAGTAATCTAAAAAAAAAATAATGTAAAGTAAAGTTATTCTTTAAATTTTTATAAAATATATTTTTAACAAACCATAAATAAAGTAAAATGAAAAAACAATATAAAGTACTTGAACTTTTTGCGGGTTCAAGAAGTATAGGGAAAGTATGTGAAGAACTAAAATATGAAGTATTTTCTTCAGATATCAAAGATTTTGGTGGTATTGATTATGTCTGTAACATAAAGGAATTTGATATTAAGAAAGTCCCATTCATTCCTGACGTATTATGGTCATCACCACCTTGTACTGGATTCAGTGTTGCGGCCATTGGAAAAAATTGGGTAAAGGGGAAACCTTTCACACCAAAGACAGATAGTGCCAGATTAGGTATTGAAATACTTGAGGCAACACTTAAACTGATTGAACACTACTTAGAGTTAAACCCTAATTTAATTTGGTACATCGAGAATCCTCGTGGTAAGATGCGTAAGTCACCACTACTCCAACCTACAGACAACACCTTATTCGTAAAGAACCCTATTATAAGGCATACGGTAACCTACTGTCAGTATGAGATGGATAAAGAACCTAATGAGAGAAGAATGAAACCAACAGACATATGGACAAATAATGCCAAATGGGTACCACAACCTATGTGTAAAAATGGTGACCCTTGCCATATATCGGCACCTAGGGGTAGTCGAACAGGGACACAAGGATTAAAGAATAATTATGAACGTAGTAAAATACCATATGATTTATGTAAGGAAATACTATCATCATAATAAAAAACATATTTTATTTACAAATATCAACTTTTTAATTATCATTAAAGTAGGTAAAAAATTAACTTTATGGCAACATCAATAATACATTTTAAATGTCCCTTCTTAGGTAGAATAACTTTAGAGAAAATCAAAACCATCCCTGCCAATCCTGGTAACTCTTTATCACACGATATCACCTATTATATCAATATAACACATGAGGACGATAAAGGGATATATTTTACTGATATTAATGGTAACATGCAATATTTATTATATAATCAAGTCGAACTTATTTCTGATATATTTATTAAACATTTAAAAAAATAAATTATGATACCATCTGCACCAATATTTAGAAAGGTTGTTCTTTTATTAAAAGATAAAGAAAATAAACCAACAGTTAGAATAGAGTATTTAGATTCTGCGATGATTATTACTGGAAATTATGTAATAATAACAGAAGAAGAAACTGTATCAGTAAATAACCCTACTACTATTAGTGGTATTATTTATGAAATGAAAAATATCCATTCATATAAATTATTTAAAGATTAAAATTATGATTTTATCAAAACATGAAGAAAATAACACTATAGAGTGTTTATATGATTCAACTAACATATTGGCATCTAAGTATTTGCCAGATGAAAAAAAATTGGCAATAATATTTAAATCAGGTACACAATATGTATACTTTGATGTTAAAAATGAAGATTATCGTAAATTTGAGATCAGTAAAAGTCAGGGGAAAGTAATGAATAGTATCATTAAAAAATATTCTTATACAAAATCTACAGTTATTGTAGATGTTTCACCTATAATGGAACAAATAAAAAATTTAAAAAATGAGTAATAAAAGTTATCAAATAAAAAAAGTGTTAGTGGTTGAAGGGAAAATCCTACATGTATTATTATTAAACCCTTATGATGAAGTTTTTGAAACAGATTCGCATGAAGAGGTTTTAAAAATGTGTGAGATATTTAATAGGAATTCTGATAGTGGTTGGAAATATGAAATAGTATCAATATTAAAAATATAAAAACGGGTGTTAATAAATAATAAATTAAAAATTAAAAATTAAAAATTATGGAGACAATATATTTTATGTTAGGTGTGGCCTCTGTGTTGAGTATAATTTTATTTATACTTAGTGGAGTGGTTACTATTAAAATCATTAAAATTAATAAAAAATTAGAAAAAAACGAATACCAGTATAAAGAAAACATTAATAAGTTATATGTTTCTTTAGATAGATTACATGATGAATGTGAAAAAGAGAGGGGGTTATTAAAAGATAATATATCGGAAAGTTTTAGTTATATAGATTCCAGGATAGATAAATTATTAAACGACCCTAAATTTTGTTTGAATAAATAATAATAATATTAAAAAACACCCGTTTTTTATATTTATAATAAAAATGTTTATGAAAATAGAAAATATAACAGAACAAGAAGTTAACGATATTATAGAAAAGGATAATATTGATTTTTCTTCTTTTGAAATACAACCAATATTAAACCCTAAAATTTTTAATAAAAGACAACATATGTATGATAAAGTAAGACAAAGACTTCTTATGATATCAGATGACTTTTTTGAAACATTAAATATTGACTGGGTTGATATTGATGATATCATTTTAACTGGTAGTTTGGCCAATTATAATTGGTCTAAATATTCAGATGTGGATTTACATATATTAATTGACTTCAAAAAAGTTAATGAAAATGAAGAATTTGTGAGAGAATATTTTACTAGTAAGAAAAATTTATGGAATGAAGAACATAATATAACAATAAAGAGTTATGATGTAGAGTTATATGTACAAGATACTCATGAACCACATGTTTCCTCAGGCGTTTATTCAGTTTTATGGGATGGTTGGATTATTAAACCAGAATATAAAAACATAAAGATTGATTTAAAAAATGTCGTAATTAAAGTTAATAGTATTATTAGTACTATTAAACATATTTACACAATGTATAAATCTAAAAAATATAATAAAACTATTCGTAATATAAAAATCATTAAAGAAAAACTAAAAAAAATGAGGAAAAGTGGTTTGGATAGAGAAGGTGAATATTCTTTTGAGAATATAACATTTAAAGTACTAAGAAGATCTGGGTATATAGAAAAATTATATGATTTAGAAACATTGTCTTATGACAAATCCCTTACTTTAGATGAGACATTTAAAATAAAAAAAAATAAGTAGTGTATAAATAAGTATTTTTTATCATTTTTCTAATATTTATTTATAAAATAAAATATGGGAACTTATTTAACAGGAACATTTAACGTAATACATAATACCGGGGCAACAGATTTTAATAATTTTGTATACAGTGCAGTTTATTTTAATAGTGGTGGGACTTATGATATAAATAACACTTCAGTCATTGGTGTGGGAGGTGAAACTTTAGAAATTATTGTAGATGGAAATACAACTACATTAAATAGTGGTTTTCTTTTATTAGGAAATCCAATTGCACCACAAACTAAAATTAAAACAGGGTTAATTTCAACTACTGGTGGTACAGAACATTATCAGTTTGTAAACATAAAAACAGGTTTACCTACTAATGGTTAATAATAATAATAATAATAAAAAAAGAAATATGTCAAAGTATAATCCAAAAATTCTGAAAGGTCAAGACAAAATAAACAGAATAAAAGATTTAATGGGAAGAATGTCAACCATAAATGAAAGTAAAAGTTTATCAGAATTAGAATTAATTAAAAAAGGACCTAATAATATCGTATATGGTATTGTTAGAGAAAATCATGATTATTTTATAAAAACATCTAGTAAAACTATTGGTAACTTCATATCTGAAGATTTTAACTATGTTGGTGGAATAAAAAATAAATATGATGAAAGATATAAATCTTATGCAGAGGCATTAAAACATTTAAATTTAAAATTTGATATGTTAAATGAATCATATGGTATTGAAAATAATACTAATGTTTTTGAATCTGATGGTGTTGCCTTTGGTGGTGGTACTGGATTTGGGTTTGTAATGTCAGAAGAAGAAGAAGAAGAAGAAGAAGTAGAAATAATATCTGATTCTGATGAAGATATTGAAGAACAGAAAAAAGTATTAAAGGTAGACGCACCTAAAATAGAGGCACCAGTTGAAGATGAAGTTGAAATGGATATGGGTGGTGAAATGAACTTTATGGATGACGATATGGGTATTGAAGGAGATGATATGGATATTGAAGGTGATGATATGGAGATTGAAGGTGATGAAAACACTAAAAAAATACAAAAGTTTACAGGTAAAATTGGTCAAATGTTAAGGGATATGGATGAACCTGATCCAGAATTAGAAAAATATGTTATTAATTCTATAATTTCTGCCATGCATTTAGATGATATTGATGATGAAGATAAAGAAGATATCATCGCCAAAATAGAAGGTGAAGAAGAAGAGGGTGAAGAAGGTGATGTAGATTTAGATTTAGACAGTGATTTAGATTTAGATAGTGATTTAGATTTAGAAAGTGATCATCAAGGTTTAGAAGAAAATGAAGAAAAACCTGAAAATGATGAAACAAAGGTAATAGATATACTAAAACAATTATCCGATGAACCTTTAACAAAAAAACAGAAACAGTCGATTAAAGATACAATTAGACTAATGAAAAAATATAATAAGAGTGATGAAACTGAATTAGGTGAAAGTATAATGAAATTTAAGAAAAAATCTTTAATGGAATCATATCTTACCAATAAAACAAAAAAATCATTAAAAAAAGTTTTAAAAGAAAGAAGACATATTTGTGAAAAATGTATGGGTAAAGGTTGTTCATCCTGTATGAATGAACATCATAAAGGAAAAAAGGCAACATATAGAGATTATCCTGTTTATGATAAAATGGAATATAGAAAAGGAAGAGTTGAAGAAGATAGTATGATGTCTGAAAAACCATATGGTAAAGGAAAAAAATTAAAAAGAAATAGAAGATTAGATCGAGAAGATTTTAGTTTCAAAAAAGGTGGTGGTAGAAGAAGAATGGTAGATGAAGAGATGAACCCCTTTAATCAGACATCACACGATTATAGTGATAATGATGGTGATGATATACCTAATAAATTCGATATGGATTCTAAATTCCATTACCCAGAAAGAGAAATGGGTGGTGAAATAGGGTTTAACCGTAATGACTATATGGATAATGATGGTGATGATATCCCTAATAAATTCGATATGGATTCTGGATATAATTACCCTGATAAAGAATATGATAATAGTATAGTTTTAGATGATTTTGATGATGATGGTAACTTTATAGAAATGGATATTGATGATATAATGATGA
>TARA_R110000803_G_scaffold28754_1_pt1 | contig 11059 bp, 8 predicted proteins | sample TARA_R110000803 | Tara Oceans TARA_R110000803 (sample SAMEA4397772) | marine metagenome | biome: Polar Biome; feature: [SRF] surface water layer (ENVO:00010504); material: water (ENVO:00002006), including particulate matter (ENVO:01000060) such as... | depth 5 m | reverse complement strand
CACAGTTCTAAGATAGAGAGAGATATTTATAAAATTCTGCACTAAGAATATTTAGCTTTACGAATACCACCACCTTTAGCATACTTCTTCATCTTACCTCCGTACATCATCCTTTTTGCCTTGCCTCCTTTTTTCCTACGTAATTTTGGAAGCTCAACATCTTCTACTTTAGGAGCAAGTCTCATTTCAGGACCTTCCCTAAATTGTGGAGAAGCTTGAAGAGGAGATGTTTTCATAACAGCATCTCTAGTAGAAGGTATACCCCTTCCTTCAGTGTAATTAATTTCAGGCCTTCTAGGGCCTTGCATCATAGTTACGTCTACTTTTCCGGGAGGAGGTACAGGATTGCCTTGCATTCCATCCTGCCTCATGCCTTGTCTATTTTCCTGTGCAGAGTTGTTTAATTGTTTAGAAGCTACGTCAGCAACTGTAAAAGCTTCCTTGTCATTTAGTACTTCCCCATTAGGGTCTTGTACACTTACTCCTTCTTTAGAAAAACTAATTCTATAAACCATAGGGGATTGTCTTTGCATTCCTAATCTTTGACTACCAGTGTCTACCATTGAAGGTCTATTCGGCATTCTTTCCATTTTCATTCTTCTACTAGGCATAGGACTAGCTCTTGGTCCTGTTCCTCTAGGGTTATCCACCATAATCTATCTCCTAACTGGTCTTGTACCACCACCTCTAGCATATTTTTTAACCATTCCACCATCATACATTTTAACAGGTTGGTTTGTATTGTCAAAAGTTTGCAAAGGTTTACGTAAAGAATCCATGTTCATTGCATCAGTTACAGGTGTTGGAGAGGATGTTGCCCCCCCTATATTAGACACTGTACTTTTGTTGTCGTTGCTTTTGTTTTTTTCTTCATAAGGATTAGCCATCGTTGTTTTTAGCCTTTCCTACGTTAGCCCCTATAAAATTAATAATACTTAGTACTTTTTGTACTATTTTATCATCAGATTTATTAGGTGTGAGTGTAGCAACTATAGCCATAGAGCCCACCACACTTGTAGCTGCTGCTAACCATGCTTGCCAGTTACTCATTATGTACGTCATTGTGCTTACTTCTTCCATTATTTTACTCCTTTATAAGTTATTGTCGGAAGTTTAGGTTGTTCATTTGTTGGCTTATAGAAACTTTGCCTCCCATATTCATGGTGGGCATACCTCCATAAACTCCATTTTTAGGAACCATAGTTCCCGGTCTAATTGGTTGTCCTGATTCGTTTAACAGGTCTATATCATCATAATAATTAGGGTTGTCTGTATAAGTAGCATCTTCTACAGTTGCTTCGTGAAAAACTTTAGGCATAAGAGCATTTATTCTTGTTATTCTATCCCTAGTAATAAGACGAGGGTTTTTTAAACTATCAGCAATGAAAGATGTAACTTCAGGACTACTTAATATTTTAGCTAACAACGATCCTTTTTGCCCTCTAGTAGAATGTATCATAAATTCAGTAGCAACCCAATGTTTTGATACTACATTTCTAACTACACCATATACCCTACTCATTATAGCTCTTAATTCCATATCTGTAGGAATGTTCATAACTTTAAGTTTATCACCAGAAGATGCTTGTCCTTGTTTACCTATGTCTGAAAATGTTATTATATCTAAAAGGTCTGAAAATTGATCATCTCCTAAAGCTTCTCTAAATACATCTTCATAATCTAATAAGTGCTGGCCAGCATCATCATTTAATTTTATATCTGGGTCATTTATCCATCTATCCTCAGCATCTCCAGCATCTCCAATAGATTTTTTATTAGGCACTTTTTTAAGAGAATTACTTCCTTTCATCATCTCTGTGTGGTTATCTAAAAACCCCCTTACCATTACATTACGTATGTGAGTCTTCCATTCCTTTTCTACAGCAGCTTTAGAAAGGGGTTTTTTACTTGCTTTGTTTGCTTTAAAAAAGTACTCTTTATATTTTTTTATTCTTAATACAGACCCTGTACTTTCTTCTGTAAAATGTCCATATGCTTTTTTTATGTTAAAAGAACCCGGTTTATAACTTATTCCTTCACCCTGAAAAAATCCTTTAAGTATATTTGTTTGTTCTTCTATATCAAGTTTTATACTGTCTATTCTACTAGCCACTTCCAGTTCTGATCGTTTCCAATTACTGTCTGCTGCTCTTATAATGTTTTTACCTTCTGGGGAATCTTTTATTAATGTTTGCATACGTTTTATAAATGCAGCACTACCTCCTGCATCATAAACATTTGTTCTTGTAGTATATTGTACAGGAGAGTTTGGTGCTGTTATAAGTGTATAAGATGCTCCTTCAGGAATCATCAACTCATTTTGAAGGTATTTTTCACCCTTTACCATTTGTAATAATTTAGGATCTAGGTCTATAACTCCTCTTTCAGTTTTTAGTTGAGTTAACCTAAAGTAATCATTACCCATTTGTGTTGATTTTCTTTCAATAGCACTCTCAATATATTTAGCTACATTTTTTTGTTGGGTAGGATCAACAATTTTAAATACTGTACTGCCGTCTTTTAATATAATCTTTTGCCCAAACTTTTCATTAAGCATTCTTCCGGCTTTTTTTATATTTCCTATATCTCCACTATGCACTAAATCTATTATGTAATCTCCCCACTCATTAGGGTATTTACCTACACTTTGTGACCCATAATCTCGGTTAGTACCATACTCTCCAACTTCTCCTTTAGGTCTAGTTCTCCCATATCTTGCAAGATCATATGAAAACTCATTATATGTTAATGGGGCTAAAGTAGAACTCCATTCTGTACTTACCTCTTTAAATTCTTGTAAAAGTTTTCCAGCACCTTCTCCATAAGAACTGCTAAACAAAGTATCAAACTGTACATCAAAAGCATTTAGTATTTCAATAGAATTATTAAGAGATGTTTTATCAGCTGATAATGGAGAGTTATCTACTCTTTGTTTTAAATGAGATTTATGACCTGATAGTTTTCTACGAATGTTAACTAAAGACTGAGCAGACACTTCTATTTTATCAAATTTATAATCTTCTCCTAATGCCTCACTGTGTTTTGAAAGAAATTCTTCGGCTTCTTTTCCTCCTTTTTTTATCCATTTATAAAACTTTAATCCATCAGTAGGGTCTATGCCATATTCGGTTTTTATAGAGTTTCTAACAGCCTTTATATCTGTTTCCCCTGATTCTTTAGCTATAGCATATAGCATATCATCTATTTGTACACCTAACTCTTCTCCTAGTATCTGTGGTATTAGGTATTCAAAATCATTAGGCAGTGTTTTGCCTATTATTCTATTTGCAGGTAACTTACTAACATCAAATAAAGAATCTGAAGACAATATAAAATTGTCTACCCAATTTGTAATGTCCATAGTTCCAGCTTTGTCTAATTTTGCTATTATAGGAGCATATAAAAGGTCTCCAGCACTTCTTATCTGATGACTTCTTTTTTCAGAAGCAGCTACAAGATCTTTAGCTTCAATGTCTATAGATGCTGGGTTTACTTTAAATTCAGAAAGGCCATCATTTGACCATCTATCAAAATCTTCGTTTTGTTTTGTTATCATTTTAGTATGTTCTGCTCTTATTAACTCTGGAGCTCTAGGATCATCAGCATCTATATTATTTAACTTTAACACTTGCATCACTTGTAGTTTTACATTTGTGTTTTGTCTATTAAAAAGATCATCATAACTTTCAGTAAACCCTTGGTTTTTATATTCAGCTGCATCTCCTAATGCCATAAATATTTTATTAACATTACCTATATCATTATACTGTTCATTCAAACTTCTCATTTCGTTTGTATAATAAGTATCCATATTTTTAAGTGCTTCATCTGTCTCTTTACCTAAAGCTGAAATAGTTTTTCCTTTAAGTACTTTTTTAGTAAGGTTAGATAGCTCAGTAAAAAATTCTTGTTCTTGATCTAGCTGGCCTTGTAGCTTTGCAATATTTGCATTTACACCTACCCCTAAATTTATTTTATCTATTAGGTCTTGCTGTATAGCTCTTAATGTAGATAGGTCAGCTACTTGTGCTATTTTTAAAGCAAGTTTAGATGAATCTCCTCCTTGTGCTTCTAATTTACCAATAAGATCTTGATATGCGTCAAATCCTTTAAGAACCTTTGCTTGCCTTTCTGGATTCATGCCCCTTATAGTGTCTATGACATATCCTAGTTGTCTTTTTTCATATGGGTTAAGTGGCCTTACAGTATCACCATCGTTATATTTAACACTATCTAAGTACTTAGTATCTCCTTTTATAACCCCTTGTTTTATTAAATTAGTAAAAGGCATACCCATACCAAGCATACCAAAATCTGTAGGAGTAACCATATATCTTCTATTATAGGCAGCTGTGCCCCCAAAGGCAAAACTTACTGCACCAAATAGATATCCTGCAGTCTCGTTCAAATCCAGCTTTACAAAAAATTCTCCCATAGCTACAGCACCAATAGAAGCAGCTGTATTTGCATGAAATTCTTCTGAAGCAAAATAACTGTCAAAAACTTTTACTTTAATGTTCTTTGCATCTTTGCCATCTCTAAAAATGTTTCTAGGATTTCTTACAGTAAAACCCGGTGCATCTAAAAGTAATTTTCTTCCATTTTCAAATCTCATATTTTCTGTAAAATACCTGTAACTTCTTCCTATTTTACCACTTTTACTAAAGAAAAGAGACCCTTCTTCTTTTGCTATTGTCAGCAATTCATTAGAAAGAGATGTTTTAGCATAGCTATCTTTTTGTATTTGGTTTAATTCTTCCCAAGCTTTTTCTTTTTGTTTAAGTGTCTTTGGAATAGTAAATCCTGCTCCTTCTTTTTTTGATAGAGCTTCCATACGTTGTACATCTAAGTCATCAAAGAACTTTTGTTTTCCTAATTTTAAATATTTATCATAGGTTTTTACTCCTTTAGGAATTGTTTTAAGTACTTTATTTATCCCTTTCATAAACCCATAACCTATACCTAATTCTACAGCTATCTTACCTAGGCTTGACTGATTAGGGTTTTCAAAAAAAGTTCTAAGGTCTTGTTCTCTCCATGCAGATATTCCTCTATTTATCTCTTCTTGTGTAGGTTGGGCAAAAGTAGATGCAAATATACTGTAGCTAGTAGGCTGTCTGTTATAGACATTTTCTTTAGTCCATTCTGTGGCTTGAAAAAGATATTGAGAAATACCATACTCTTGATCTGATCTTAGTTCTTGAGAATCTTTACTGCTGTCAAACATTTTTTTAGAACTAATAGTTTCTCCAACACCTTTATAGGCTGCATCAAATATAAACTCTCCTCCTTCTGCAACAAATCCTAAAACTTTTGGAATATTAGATGCTCCAAGTACTGCTACATTATAAATGTCTACAAAAGGACCAGCAAGATCTTGTGCAAATCTTTTTACCAAACTAGGAAAGTACACATTTTTTTGATATCTATATTTTCCTGTAGATGTTTCTGTTCCCCTAATATCTCCTCTAGTTTCAATTTGTATAGACCTTTTACGTAAATTGTCTGGATCAAATGCTTCACTTAGCTGTTCATCAACTGTGTTTTTTCTACGTTCTCCAATCCTATAATCCATAGGATTTCCTTTTCCCTTTTCTCTCTCACCGGGAATAAAAGGAAGACCTGCATCTTGGTCATCATCAGGATCAGGTCCATAGGTTGTAAACTTTTGTCGTGGAAAATCAGAATCTTCAAGGTCTTGATGAACAAAGTCCCAAGTTGATGCCCGTTCTCTATTCTGTAATTTTGTACCTGTAAATTGTATATGTTGTCCATACCTGTCCATTATAATAGTTGCATATTTTTTTTCAGGGTTATAAGTAACACCATCTTCTAAGTATGTAGGAACGGAAGTGTCTGTTTCTATATGTTTTATAATATTCCATGCAGGTTTTTCTGTTTGAGGTAACTTTAAACCTCCTTGTGTTTTGTTTATTCCAAACCTTGTCTCTGTAGCAGGAGTGTACTTATAGGCTGTTTTTCCACTCTCTGTGTCTACCTCAGTAAGTTTATACCCTCCTGTTTCAGGACTAAACTTTTCAAAAGGTATTGTCTCATCAACCGTAGGCTGTACTCCGTATGTAGGCATTTCTTTCCCTTTACCCTTTAGAGCATCATCTATTTTTTCTACTACGTTTTTTTCAGCCATCTTCAGTTTCCTTTACAGTAAATATATCTGGTTCAAGTATTTGTAGTTGTTTTATTAAGTCATCCTCTAAAACACCTTCCTTATACATTTCAATTAATCTAATCCTGTGTGTTGGCAGATTATCTTTTGTAATATTTTTTCCTATGTTTGGTTCTGTTTTATCTAGACCTAGAATCTTAATTTTTGTAAAAACAGATTTTCCTTCTTCACTTGTTACTTTAGGAAATGCAGGATCTTTTTGAGCAGGTATTGCATTCTTACTTTGACTGTTAAAATCTTCAATATCAGCCACACTCTCATACTCTCTAATACCGTATAGTTCTTCTGGTGTATTTGCATTTTTATATCCTAATGCAACTTCTCCATACATAGCTAAAGATTCATATATACCTTCAGCAGCAGCTATTCTTTGAGCAACAGTAGACCACCAACCATAACTTAAAGCTTTTAAAAATTGCTTTTGATCTCCATCAGATATAGCTTTACCACCTTCTCCTTGTACCACAGCTGCTGCTAGATAAGTCATTTCTAATGACAAAGCTCTTTGTCTAGCAATACTAGCTAATAAATTTTCATTTGTGCTATTTAAAACATTTTTTCCTTTGGCTGCTGCATCGTTTACGGATGTGCCGTTTAGTACAGAAACATCTCCTTCATACTGATTATTTTTTAACCATTCTCTTTCAGCATCTGTTAAATTCTGACTTAAAAGACCTTCTCCTTGTACTACAGCATTTCTTACACGGTCTTGCAAATAGCCCGGAAGTAAAGAAAGTTTTACTGAGTTCATCTTAGCTATTATGTTGGTAACAGCACCGGGAAGAGATATTCCCATGTCTATTCCTAAAGCTATATTTTCAAGACCTTTACCACCAACAGCTGTTGGTTCTGTCATTTCTTTCATAAATAATTTATGGACACCTTTATATTGATTCCAAGCATCCCCTCTTTTATTATAAACATCCATGTCTATGTCAAGCTCGTCTATTACCTCTTTTTTAGTTATTTTACCTTTTACTTTATACTGCCCTGTGCTATCAGGAAATATTTCATTTACAATATCTTCGTTTCTATACATGCTAGTATAAAGATCTATATTATTACTATGAAACATTTCAAGAGGGTCTTTTCCTAAAGTATTATCTAAAGCAGCCCCATAAACAACAGGTATTATTTTATTAAAAACAGCTCTTTTTGTATTATAATTAAGATTAGGCATTACATTAAAAGACTGTCCCTCCGGATGCTGTTCTGAAGTTAAATATTCTCTGGACAAAATTGCATTGGCTGTAAAAAATTCAGGAAAGTTTTGTTGTTGAGACATATGCCTTAACACTAAATTTGCCTCAGACCCTTTTTCAATACCTCCATTTTTAAACATGTGGTGGGATAATATATTATACTCTAAAGTTGCTTTGGTATTTCTTAAATCAACTTCTCCTTGAGCTGTATCTAACTGTTCTCCTGTATCCACTGCATATCCTGTACTAGCAATAGCATCTGCTCTACTAACTTTTTCTAAAACTAGCTGAGGAATTTCTTTAATCATATTTTTATTATACTCAGGATTGTTATTATTTTGATTTGTGTATAAAGTATTTATAAGCCAGTCAGGAGCTTCTGGAATTATCTTTTCCCATTGTGGAATATATTCAAGATCTTTTTTTCTACCATCATTGTCTTCATTAAGTAATTTAGCAAATTGTGATGAGTGGTTAACGGAATATAGCTTTAGTTTATTTTGTTCATCAATTGGCAGCATTGAAAATGCTATGTCGTTAATTTGTGTGTAGTTTTTAAATTTAGCAGCTTGTTCTTGAACAGTTTCTCCCGGTATAGTAGATACATTCCATTGAAACTCTGAGTAAGGAAGCCTCTCACCATAAGGACCTGTTAAAACCAAATCACTCTTTTTTCCAAAACCTACCATTCCGTCTTTTACTTCAGTAAGTTTATCATACTCTTTACCTAACGTATCATACCTAAACTTCATTTGTAGTTTTTCAGCATCAGTCATCTCTACTGGTTCAGGATTCAACTGTCTTTGAGCTTCCTCTGCAGCACCGGTTATAAATCCCATAGTGCTCGTACTCATACCACTTAATAATCCTCCTAAAAATGCCATTATATTTCTTCCTCTTCTACTGATAGTGGAGCTAAAAACCCTTCCATTTCTGGAGGAGGCCTCATGCTGTCAAACTGTTGATCTATTCCCATTCTTTCTTGTGCATTCTCTTGTAACAACCTATCTAGAGCTTCTGGATTCTTTTCTCTCATAGAGTTTAATACTAAATCATCTGGAATTTCACTTTCCATTGCAGATCTATCCCCATGTACAAACATTTTAAAAGGGATTCCGTTTTCTTTTGCATGTAAACTTAACATAGCACCTACAGGAGGCTGTATAAGTTGAGCTATATCTGCAGACCATAGCCCTGATGCAAACCCTCCAAAAGAAATAGTTCGAGTTATTTCTTGTATAGACACTCCTGCAGCCATAAGTTTTTCAAAAGAGTTCATTGTAGCAGGATCATCAGATAGCCTGTTCATAGTATGTCTAAAAGCATCATTTACATCTGTAAACTTTGCAGGTTTTTCCCATGCCCATTTTCCCGGTTCATCTGTTAAAGACTGCCCCGGCACAGGAGCACTGTAAGGATCTATTCCACTATTTTTAGCCTGTGGTGACTTTGGATTTAATAACATTACCCTATGCCTCTCCCTCTTCCTATAGTTTGCCCACCTGTGGAAACAACTCCCATAGTTTTTCTAGATTTTACTTCTTCAGACCTAGTAGGGTCTAACTGATGCAAAGCATACTGCAAAAGTTGAGCTACATCTTGATCATAAACTCCTCCTACCTTTTGGTTCTGCATTTTTCTTGCGTTTGATAATTGCCTCATCTGTGCTGGACTACCATAATTTGCTTTTTTGTGGGCAATTCTTTTTTGTTCTCTTCTAGGGTCTTCACCTTTGGGTTTACCACCCTGTACTTGTTGATATGCTCCTATTACTTCTCCAGCAGTTTTTCTTAACCGTTCTACTCCCGGATTAGCACCTAAAAACCCTTGGACTTCATCTCTTGCTCTAAATCCTAATTCAATAGGTGATGACAGAATTTCTCCTAAAAGGTTAACAGTATCTCCTGCTAAATTTCCAGCCCAACTATATCCTTTGTTTGTTAAATAATCTCTTGCTGTACCTTCAAATCCTCCAAAAGCTCCTCCTTTTCCTGTGTCTGTGTACCTACTTGCACTGGTATCTCCATATTGAAATCCCCTTCCTGCATCTCCAGTATACGTTTCTCCAGATAACCACCCTCCCAATGACCTCATATTTTCGGGAGCTTTTAATGCAGCTAGACCGGTTAATCCTGCTCCAACGTAAGGAGCATATTTATAAAACTTTTCAAAGTATTCTAATGGTTTTGGCATGTTTCTTCCTTATTTAAATAACCAAGCTAGTACAGTACTACCTAGTTCTTTCATAGTATTATCTTCAAATTCTGTTCGGTATTGCTCTGCACTAAAGTCATTCTGTTGAGAAGCAATAGCAAAAGCATGTGCTCTATCAGAAGCATTTTCTGATACAGTTAAAGCCCATTGAGCTTCATCTCTATATCTTTGCCATAATTGGTTTTGAGCTGTTGTTGTTAATCCTAACAAGTTTTGTGCATTTATACGATTTGACTCATTGGCCAAAGCTGTATTCTCTGTGTTAATAGTTCTCCTCCAATTTGCATTACTTTGATCTATTTGAGCTACCATATTAGAGTTAAACTTATCTCTAGAATCTTCCATCTGAGATGTAAATCTTTCTGTAGCATTAGACTGATCGGCATTGAACTGCCTCATAGCAGCTACCCTTGTGCTGTTTGCATTTTCTACTTGAGTACCTATCTCTGCTACAAATTCATTTCTTTGTTGCTCAGTTTTAGCATTAAATTGTCTAGCTGCATTCTCTGCTGCAGAATCTGTTAATAATTTTTGATACTGTGCTTGATACTCTACTATACCTGTTTTTTGTGCAGAGTCTAAGTTAGCTAAATCCATTCCTAAAAAACTTTTAGCATTTTGTATTTGGGCTTGTATTGTTGCAGCAGCATTTGTTTTGTCCATAGCTGCATAGGTCATAGCATTTTGTAAAGTACTTTGTTGTTTTATACTTAAATTCTGTATATCCATAGCAGCATGTGTTTTAGCATCAGCTGCAGCTATAGGTAATCCTGCTTCATAAATTGCATTAACTATAGCAGTAGCTGCCATAGAAGAAGCTCCAAGACCTCTTTGTTGCATTTGAGCATTTACAGCTCGTACAGCAGGTGAAGCCCACGAAGGCATTTCTCCATCAGTACCTATAGTTTTTAACAATTCACTCATTTGGTATTTAACAGTAGCTTCTTGTGATACTGTACCTTGTACAATATCGGCTTGAGACTTGTCACTTACAGCCTTTTCTACATTTCCAATAATAGCCTGATTATGTAATGACCCTTGGGCTGCTACAGCTTGAGGTAAGTTATCGTCTTTCATATAAGAAGTGTATTCTGAAGCAGCTTCTATTGTAGGTTTAGTTACTGTTAAATCTGTTTCTGCTGCTTTAGCATAAGTTGTACTAGGAGCAGTGCCTAGGTCTGTTCCTGTTGTTGTTAAAAACTCATTGGTGCCGGAAGTAAGATTTGTTGGAGTTACTTTTTCTCCTTCTGTTAATCCTACTTTCTGCTTAGATGGTCTTGTAAAATTTCCTTGTAAAGGACTTTCTTCAGAATTAGTAACAGTATCCTCCATAGGAAAAGTACCAGCCCCTCCTGTAGTGGCAGCTATATCCTCTGTAGTAGCTCCTCCTTCTGCAAATCTTCTTATCGGTAAATTAGGTAATCTTGCCATTTTTTAAAACCACTTATTCATTATT
>TARA_R110000803_G_scaffold4020_3_pt1 | contig 11063 bp, 17 predicted proteins | sample TARA_R110000803 | Tara Oceans TARA_R110000803 (sample SAMEA4397772) | marine metagenome | biome: Polar Biome; feature: [SRF] surface water layer (ENVO:00010504); material: water (ENVO:00002006), including particulate matter (ENVO:01000060) such as... | depth 5 m | reverse complement strand
CCTACCATTAGTGTACCACCCATCTCCTCGAATGTCTCGCCAAGATCGCCAGTGGCTTTATTCCAAAGAGCTGTTAATCCTATAGCACCTGCTATACCACTGGACCATTTACCAACTGCTGTAGCACTAGCGCCTACTTTTGTGGCTAAATTTGCTAAAATAGGGTTGGTTTGTACTATTCCGGTTCCAAAACCAAATAAGTCTTTGGCCATTGACTTGGTAACACTTAAGAAGTTCTTAGTATTAGTTGTAAGTTGTCTGAACATTGTTGCAAGTGCGCCACCACCTCTGAATAAGGTTACGAATACTCTGCTAAAAGCCGCAACTGCTCTTACACCCCAACCTATAGGTCCGAGGAAGAACAATAATGCACTACCAGCCGCTATAGCTACTACCTTAATAGTACCCATGTGCTTGTCTAAATTACCTAAAGCGTCAGCCATTGCTCCTATACTGGTTGTTAACAATGAAAATATACCAGTAGCATCTTCAAGTTTTTGTAGTAACCTTTGGAATTCGTTTGACAGTTTTGTCATTTGTTCTGCAACAGTTGCCGTAGTCTTACCATATTCTTCACTAACATCTGGAGCCATTGCTAACGCAACATCTGCCATAATATCTGCTGTTAAAACGCCTTCTGCGGCCAATTCACGTAACTTACCTCTAGAAACTCCAAGTATATCTGCAAACTTACCCATAAACACGGTGTTGGTTTCATTTATACTGTTGAATTCGTCGCCTCGTAATACACCACTTGCAAGTGCTTGTCCAAACTGTACCATAGCACCGGCTGCCGCTCCTGTGTCAGCACCAGATATCTTTAATGTTTTAGAGAATGTTTCTGTTATGCTGGCTACTTTTGCCTGCGATATACCTAAGTCTTCAGATGCAATAGTAATCGATGCATATAAGTCTGCTGTAGCATTAAGTGAGGATCTTGTACGGTCAGCGATGTCGTTTACATCTTTTTGTGCTTGTACAAATTCTGCATTACTTTTTGTAACAGCTCTCAATCTGTTATTAAGTACTTGAAAATTGTTAGCAGTGGCAATTGCTTGTTTACCTAAGGCAACGAATGCTCCTATAGATACTAATCCTGCAATACTTTTACCTAAACTCTTTACTGAAGATTGTGCTTGTCTTGTATCTAATTTTAATGAGGCTCTAATATCTGCCATCGGTTACTCCTGCTATATTTGTGAGAATAGTTTACCTAATCTTCTTTTGAGAAAGGCAAAACTTTGTTTAGTAAAGCCATTTGGAGCCTGTTTACTCCAGCCGTTATCTAATTTACCGGCATAATCGTAGTCTGACTTTATTTCTTTATTAGTAGCACTGAATTTTGTTTTTCTTCTTGCATTGCCTAACTTAATTGGTGTGGCTTTTTTATAATAGTCGTATGTATCTTCTAACGAGTCATTTATAGCGTCTTGTACATCCTGTGCCAAGGCAGCCACGTCTCGTTTATTTAATTTAATTCCTACTATTTTACTCATTTAGAATATTTCCTTTTAAACTTGTTATGCATTTCTTCTAATTCTTCTTTAGAATACAATTCACTTGGGTCATTAGTACTTGCTTTCTTATCTAACCAATTTGTATACGATACTGCTGTGTCATATATCTGTAAGTCAAATGTTGTACCATGTTCTAATACTTCACTTGGAAGTTTACCATACCGTTGTCCTAGTGAATCCAACATTAACGCCGTGTTAACTGCCGGAGTCAGTTCTTTTTCAGTACTACCTGTTACTTTCCCAGCTGTTCTACGACTGAGTTAATGCATTTAATTAAAATGCTATTTGGTAATAATAGCCCTTCTTCCATAATTTTTGCACCTGCTTCGTCTAAAATTAGTTCACTGCAAAACTCGACCATTTCTGAATAGTTCTGGTCTTCGCCTGCTGTTACTGAAAATTTAATAAACTCTGCTAAAGGTTGTTTATCGTGGACGAAGAACTCGAGTGGTTCACCGTATTCTTCTACTATTTCTTTATCGTCTAATACAACTTTTACAAGTTGTGGTTTGGCTGCTAATTCTTTTAGTTTCATATCTTATTCCTCTATATCTCTATTATTTAAATTGTGGATTGCACTTAATACAAATGCTATCCTGTTGTTTGCTTTGGCAACATCTGCCTCTGCACAACGGAGTTCGTTTTTAGCCTTCGCTATCTCCGTTTCCATCGATTTCAATATCTCTGGTATCGTCTTGTTGTTCCATATCTGCATCTTGTTCTTCCTGTATATCTATATTTACCTGTTTTGCAGGTTTCTTTGTTGCTTTAGCATCTGGTAATTCAATACCATGTTCTTTAGCATAGTCGTCCATATTAACAACTTGGACTTCTCCTTTAATTTTAACGCGAATGTCTCTGGACTCTTTAGTCCAAACACCATTTTTGTCAAAGTTTCTTATGAATTTGTGTTCCATATGTATTCCTCTTAAAATATAACTCCCCTCATAGAGAGGAGTTAAATTTGTTAACGGTAAAGTGACTATACAGTCTCTTTAGTTAGTTCTCCATTCACAATAACAGTACCGGGGCTGAGCCAGACTGCGGCGTCAATCGATGCCGTAGGTGCTAATCCGCCTATAAATCCTTTCCCAGCTAGATAGTAATCTCCAGCTGTAGATCCTTCAAAAGCAATTGAGAAGAAAACTTCTGTCTTGTTTATTGAGGTGGTTAATAGTCCTAGTTCTGCAACAGTATTTAGAGTAAGAGAACTATTTCCGAAGAAAGTCTCCTCATCTACTAACATGTTGAATGACACTTCGTTTTCGTTTGTAGTTGTAAACGCCGCTGAACTTGAAGAATCCAATGTTGAATATCTTACAGTCCCGGGGGCTGCCGAAATCGTTACGTCTTGAACAAGGGGGATAAATATTCCATCTGTTCCTCCGGGTGCAGCCATAGATGCTGTTGTTCCGAATGTGAGAATGGCTTGGTTACCGCTTGTAATATTTATAGCTGTTGCCATAATAATTCTCCTTTATTAATTATGCGAAGTTTGTAAACAAATACTCGAAAGTATAAGTTATAACATCGCTGTCTATTTCGTTTGTAACACTTGCTTCTTTGAGAGTTGCGGTTACACCGTTCCTCGCAAGTAAGCAATTTGTAATTACAGTGTTCATATCTATAGATAAATTCTTAGCATCTGCTGTAAAGTAGGCGTTGACAGTAGTAGCGGTGCTATTTACAACACCGCTGTCTAATGTAACATATAGTTCGGTTATGTCTTCTTCCTCATCGTCAATGTAAATAACATTTCTATTCTTATCGAATAAAGTTATGTCACCACTTGCTTCATAAGGCAATTCAGTACTTACCCGAACTGTAGTATTTGCAAGGTTTGTCACAAGTTGTGTTATTAATTCACTTCTAATTGACATTACCTAACCTTTACTATTGTTCGTCTACTTCTACTTCTTCTGGTTTGTGCATATGTTATGAGTTTCTCATCCGTGTCAACAGTTCCAGAATTATCGAAATCGTACCAGTCGCTCATAGAAATTAACTCTTGAAAGAGTTCATTAAATTTGCCGTCATAATACGTTATCTTATTCATGTCTGCCGCTTCGAGTTCAAACTCTGCAACTAGAGGAAGTATATATTCCTTCATTGTATAGTATACACACAAGTCCGTAAACTGCTGTCTACGACCTTGTAAGTTACCCGGATCTATTAGAGTCGGGTTAACATTTGGTAAACTATCCAAATCTGTTATTGTATTTCCAACATAGTTGTTGTATGCTTGCCACCATGTAGATGCTTTAATTTTAAGTAATATGCGTTGTGTACCTAATTCTAATGTATTCTCGACAAAGTCGACAACAGTTAAGAATCCAGATTCTGCTGGAATTACCAAGTTATTTTCTTCGAAAATCCTTTGGTCCTTCTGCACTACATCCGTATATTCTGCAAAAGATATTACATCTCCTGCTCCATTTACTACAAACGCCATAATATTACTCCGTTACTTACGCCGCTGGTTGAGGTAGGTGGTTACTTCTATAGAATTCACACCCTGCCGCTTGACCAATAAGACCTGTTAATAAAGCTCTGTTACCGATACCACTTAAAGAACCAATAGCCGCTTGAGTCACGCTGTTAAGCTGTGAAGCAACTGAGTATTCTGTACTTGGCATAATAATAGCAGAGTATAGACCATTTTGCATAGTTGGAAAATTGCCCGCTCTTAAATTAGCAACTGACTTAGAAAAGTCTGCTAAAGTTAGAGTAGCACTACCTACTGTGTTGTGGTCTGTTAGTTTTCTTACACCGTAACCAGGAGCACTTGTTCCAACTGCTGTTGAAGATCCGTTCCATAGTGAATTAAAGCCTACCCTTGTGGTCGCCCTAAATTGGTGTGTGTCAGAATCGATATCGTAGAACATTTTAACAACTGGCGCACGTTTTGTAGCCATTGCTAGTGAACTAGGACCGAATACAGTATTTACTCTGTAGTCTGAACCAGTTAAAGTTGCGTTTCCGTCTTGGTTAAAGTCTGAGTTACCACCAGCATTTACTAATGCCGCTAGTCCTACAGTATCTACTGTTTGTCCTAAACCACCTGCTAATCTAATTAATAGGTTGTTTCTAACAACGTTGTAACCGCCGTCTTCTAACGCTTCTTCTCTGACGTTTGAGCCTACACCATATTTGGTCATAGTAACGTCTACTTCACCTGGATCGAGGATGCTGTTTGCCGCGCCGATAATTGAATCGCCTTCTGCCGCAACCGCTGCCGCGTCTGTCCATGTGTTAGTAATTGGAACCCTAACTGTGTTTCCTGAGGTTCCTTCTATATCGAACTTGTTCAATATAAATTGTGGGTTATCGATAAGTGTTGCATCTGCAAAATATAATGCCAATTCCGCAACGATATCCGTATATAACTCACTTACAGTACTTGAAGTTGTAGCCATAATAATTTCTCCTTAATTATGCTTAATTTCAATAATAAAGGTCTTCATTATGAAGAGTGTCTCTCCATTTCCTTTACTACCATATTGTTGGTTATGTCTGCTCTATTTAAATTAGGCTTATATTGCCTTATATTCATATAAGCAGATCTATACATTGTGTCGTTTTCAAGTCTTTTAGAGTCTAATGCTTTAATATTTCTACCTGCACTATCGTCTATACCCTTGTCCACGTTAACAACGTCAACTCCTTTCTTACTAAACTTCAATCCTAAACTCTTTCCAACAGTTTCGATGGCTGTTGCATAGTCTGGTGTTTCTCCGTCTGTAGTTAAGAAATCGTTACCTGACTTTAACTGGAAACTTCCGTTGTCAACTGCAAACATGTTTCTGGCTCTCATTAGATCCAATACACCTTCCCGTTGGTCGTTGTTCCATCCGTCTGGCATAGCATTATTAAGATTAGTCATATGGTCTTTCAAAACTAATTCAGTTTGAAGTTCCGCAACACGAGAATTTAACTCCTCTACTGTTGCTTCTTTTCTAGCAACAGTTTGTTTCAATGCTTGTACATCGATACTTGCTGTTCCTTCTCCTACTGAAGCACCTTTAAGTTGACCTATAACAGTCTTAACTTGGTCCAAACTGTCTACATCCAATTCTCTTAAAACATTGCTAATAGCCTCGTTTTTAGAGTTGTTGGCAATCTTGTTAATGTCGTCACGGGTATAATACCTTGTGTCGTCAATATATGTCTTACCTTCTTTGGTTTCAACTTTTGGACTTTTCTTAGCCGCCGTTGTTTCAGAACTCTTTTCGTCACTTTCGAAACGACTGTCAGTATCTGTTGTCACTGTTGCTACATTATCGGCTAGCACTACCGTATCTGTGGAATTATCCATCTATTTCTCCTTTTGTCGGCGAGTAGCCGTAATGTTAAGGTTTGTAATTATGTTACAATCCTACCTATAAACTGTTTACTGAATAACTGGAAGTAAGTAATTGTTTCATCCTTGCTCTCAGTTGTTCTTTCATGTCTGTAATAAATTCTTCTTCTACTGGGTCTGCACCGCTCATACCTTGTACTGCTTGTTCGAATTCCAAGTGCGTTGCAAATGGCATATATGTTACTAAGCCATCTTCTCTGGTATGAGAATGGTATCCTGAACCACCAAGCCTACTTGCTTCCGCTTCAGCTTCTGCTATTGTGGGATAGTCTTTTATATCCATATCCATATCCATTGCACGAGTCATGTACTGGTCTTCGTAGTCTCGTAACATACCCATAATTTGTTTTACTTCGTCTGCTTCTTGTTGCAAACCTCTTTGGTTGTACAATCTGTTGTAACTTATAGTTAAGTCACTAGGCATATCTCTGCCCATCCAATCCATTGTCATACCCCAAAGTTTAAACTCTGCGTTTTCTAAACTTGTTGCTTTACGTCTAATAAATGCTTCTAATTTACTATCGTATTGCTCTAGTTGTGCACCGCTTCTCGAGGCTTTAATTAGTTCCTCTGTGCGAATCATTGCTACAACATTCATCTTCTCTATTTTTTGGTCTATTAGTTCTCTTAGTTCTTTAAGAGGACTTGTGTCTGGTGACTTAAATTCGAATACATAATTGTTAACACCGTTAATTGCACTTGGGACTCTCATAACAGAGCCTGGTTCTGCTGACACACCGTCATTCATATTTGCTGTTTCTTCGTCTACTATAGTAACTGGGTGTATTGAGTAACTAACAGTGGAATATATCTCTGCACTATCTGAGTATACGCTTCTTTGTATGTTTGCAATGTCGAACATTGGTGTGTGTCCTACACCGTTGTATATCTTAGTACTTTGGTAGATAGGTAATACTGGAACATATCCAAGTTCGTTTTCTTGTTCTACTACATAATAGTTAAAGTCATCGTCTTCATCTGTTTCATAGAATAAAGCATTTTCCGGAATACCGTTAACATCGTCGTCTGACTGAGGAATAAAGATAGTGTGGATTGCTTCTCTGGTAATGTATTGTTTAATCTCTACATTCTCGTCAATGCTTAGTCTTATACATATTTTATCCAGTATAAGTTCTCCGCTAGGACTATATGTATATTCCCAGTTGTGAACATCTTGTGGCATATGCATCTTCCAACGCGGAACATCCGCATCTGTTGGCTTAATAACACTTACCCAAGCAACACCGTTTACAGTTGTGTAAACATCTGTTTTACTCATAAACTCATTTATACTTTCGCCTTCTCCAGATACATCCTGCACAAACTCTTTAACTAAAGGCTCGTCTGGTAATACTCTCTGAGGAGGGGTTCTAAATAAGATTGCATTATATTCACTGGTGTAAAGTCTGCTGTATGGATATACAGGAACGTTGTCTAACTTTTCCCTGTAGAAGTTATTTGAGTAACCTTCTCCACTTTCCAAGTCCTGCTTGTTTTGTACATTAACGGTACTAGTGTAACTGTTTATTTGTACACCATCTTGGTCTAACTCATAGGTATTTATGACTTCACTAGGTGTAGTGCTGTCAATACTGTAATGTTTTAGATATTGCCCGTTTTTGTACTCTACACCACCGTAGTAACTTTTAGTGGCAAGTTGCCATTCTGCTATGTAACGCTGGTAGAGATTGTGGGAACCCGAAATAAATCGGTAGTAGTCAAAGTTGTTAGCCAATTTTTACTCCGGTAAAGTTTAAATGCATTTTTATATTTTACAACACTATTTATGCCTTTCTGCGTATATTACTCAGTTTATTAGTTAACAATTTGACAGAACAGATAAATAATGTTACAATTAGAAATAATTGCAATATAAGAGGCACAGACGATGAAACATAAATTAACTAAATTTGAGAATAAATGGGGAATACCTGCATATGAATTAGCATTACTAGAAGATGTAGAAACCGCTAGTATACATATGAGAGTAATGAGATTCGGACACCCATTTCAGCGTAGAGGACACCCGTCTAAAACTGAAATAATGTTTGGCGAAACAATAAGAGAATTAGCAATTAGATATGGTTGCCACCCTAATACTTGTGGTATGTACATAATAAAGTATGGCATTCCTTACTGTCCACAACCCCGATACCAGGGTGCTTGGAACAAAGGAGCAAACCACAAAGGAATTCCTTGGCAAGATGACCCAATGTATACACGCATTAAACCTTGGCTAATGGAAGAACATCCAGACTTTTACTTGTTTAGAAATAGTTCTATACAAGACAGACTGGATTATTTAAATAATCGTGGAATAGAGGTTGTACAACCTTCATACCACACAATGGCGTATGAGCCTGGAGAAATAGAATGAGATTTAAGATAACACAAAACGAGATAGTTATAGAAAGAGATGGTAGAGATTTCGATATCGACCAACACTTTTACTTTGAGAATGACGATGGTGACCAACTGGAAACTTTAGTAATTAACTTAGTTGGATATAGTTTACAAGACACTATTCGTAGCAAACTACCTACTAGTGGTGGAACACCGGAAAGAACTAAAACTTTAGTTGAACAATTAAAACGAGGGTAATAAGATGCAATTTGTTAAAGAAACTTATAAACCCAAAGATGTACATATTGAAACCGTACAACACGCCTTTGACCAAGGAACTAAAGTAAGAGAATACTATGAGAACCATATGTCAGGATACTTTGTTAGGTTCGGGCACGACAAAACTAAACTTGTTAAAACAAACAAGTATGGTAAGAGTGCAAGTAAGATACTTAATGAGATGACACAAATGGATTTATGGGGACTTTGCTGTATAGTAAGGTTCGCTATAAACGAACATAATTATGTTATATCTGAGTCAGAGAAAGACTTTGTACAAAGTATTGAAAAACACTTGGAAATAAACAGCCACTTCGTTGAGGTACAGAAACATAGACTAATGCAACTGGCATTAGATGCTATGCTTAAACTTTAATTAAAGTTTTATTGTTTCGGACTCTGCAATATAATTATTGTTAGGGTCCGTAAACGGTACAAAGTCTTTAGGACTTCTATTCCTGTCATCGGGTTGTGTGTAATCCACACTGTCAAACTCTATCCCAGCACGTTGTAATAATAACAACATCTGTGCGTCGTTAAATATGGTATGTTTATACCCATAACTTTGTGCTATCCTACGCTGAGCTTCTTCGGCCCTGCTATGCTTATATTTGTGAAATGCTCTCATAATTTGCCTCCATTAGCAATCTCTTGGTTATATATATGGTGTCCGAACTTTTGTGCGTGGATGTAGTCTCTGTATAAGTGTGAACCGGATAACTTTTCCCAGGCTTGTTGTTCTTCTGTTAACCGTTTATACTTGTGTACATACTCAGTATATAAGGTTCTTCCAGGATGTTCTACTCCAAAAGGATCTACATCTTTTGCACAATTAATCTTCTTCATTGTTATTCTCCTTTAAATAGTAGTAGTTACTAATATTAATTTTTTGTCTTCGCCAGTAGGCTTAACATATCGTTCTGCTATTTCGTCTTTTGTGTTCCATTTCATTGAAACACTTTTGTTTCTTTTCGGTAACCCTGCTGTTTTGCCTATTACTTTCCAATTGTCTGCAAGATACACTGAACCATTCTTATCGTTGCCTATTGTAGTAAGAATGCCTTTAAGATTATTAGTATATTTGTTAAACCAATCTGCTTTTGCTCTTTTACGAATACGAGATAATATTTGACTGCCAAAATTAGGGATCGGGTTGTCTTTAATGCAGAATCTTTTGTTATCTGCTACTTCATTAAACATCTTATCGTATCCGCTTTGAGATACTTCAAAGAAGTTCAGTATTGCTTTAGGTGTTGGTTTAAAACCACTCCCTAACCAAAATGTTGCAACATCTTTATTATCGTACGATATTATATACTTAATACATCTACCGACAGTTCTTGGTGAACTAACATAAGAGTGAAAGTCTACTACAATTTTGTTTGCAATATCTTTATCTTCTTTTGTTTCTGCTATTCTTATACCAATCATTTGTTTTCCTCTTTGTTTGGTTTACTTACTTCCTTTTGTTTTTCTTTATTGAAGATCTTATCCCAGTTGTCTGCGTATGCTTTGTCATTTGCATTACGCCTTGTACTACCTTTACCACCGTGTGTTTGTCCGTGTTTCATTATAGTTCCTCGAACCATTGTGGTGGTAATGGCTTATTGTTTAAGTCTGTTTTGTTCTTCCAGGCTGTTATGCGTTTGTTTGCAATGTCCACATAGTCTGGATCTAACTCACATCCTGTAAAGTCATAGTCTAACTCAACTGCCGCCATACCTGTGCTTCCTGAGCCTGTGAAAGGATCTAACACCTTACCACCTGCTGGTGTAACTAATTTAACCAGATACTTCATGAGTGCAACAGGCTTTACAGTAGGGTGGTTATTACCTGCTCCTGTTTTTACAAGTTCTTCTCTTACAGCGTTATAACCTTTACCTTCGTGTTTATCATTATAATGAGAATCTAACATACCTTCTGGATTTGTGGGTATATGAGCAAGAGGATTGTTTTTTTGGTGTTCTCTAATCTTTGTCATTAACCTGTGACTGTTAGTGCCTATGCTTGGATCCCACAGTGGATGTTTTTTCATATCTTCCGGATTATTAAAGGGCTCAGGTTCTGGTGCTTCGAATCCTATATGTCTTTCAGCACGGTTTACTTTGGGACAATAGAAGAACTTTTGGTAGTCTGTTACTTCACCTAATACATTGCTGGGGAATCTACCTTGAACTGTTTCTTCTGCAAAAGCACTCTTTTTATTACTATCGAATAAGGAAGGTGTTTGTTGGTGTGCGCCTATCGGCATTTCTTCTGCTCCTATTCTTGTAGCATCTATGTTAAGAGCACCTACACCGTGAGTTAATACATTATCCACGCAACTGCCCTTAAATGGCTTACGGGCCATTACTATAGGTTCGTGTGCAGGTTTGAGTGCTGTTTTCCAGCCTGCCCATTGTTGTGCTTCTGGTGAAGTGCATATGGTTTCTTCTGCTTTGTTCATAACCATAGTTAGTTCATTATCTGTTTGAATATCTGACTGCTTACTTGCCCACTTATGGGGTTTACTTTGTTTAACACCTTGACGCTTCTGTATTGCTTTGCCCACATCCTGTGCTTTA
>TARA_R110000803_G_scaffold105653_3_pt1 | contig 11081 bp, 9 predicted proteins | sample TARA_R110000803 | Tara Oceans TARA_R110000803 (sample SAMEA4397772) | marine metagenome | biome: Polar Biome; feature: [SRF] surface water layer (ENVO:00010504); material: water (ENVO:00002006), including particulate matter (ENVO:01000060) such as... | depth 5 m | reverse complement strand
TATCTCGCCGAAGGCTGGAAGGACGTGGTCTGCCTTGAGCGGGGGCAGTATTTCCAGCGCTGGGACCATGTGACCACGACGAAGAAGCAGGGCGGCAAGGTGTTCGTCGAGCTTCGCCATGACGGCAGTGTGACCTTCCATGAAGGCTATATCTCACAGGCTGAGGCGCGGCGACTGGAGAAGGAAAAGCACGGTGGAGACGACCCGTCCTCAGCACCCGTCAAACCTGAAATGTCTGGCCCGCTTGCCGAATATATCCTGCTGCACCGGCATGCGGCGGCGCAGGCGAACCTCGCTGCCCAGCCTGCCATCGCGCTACGCCTCATGGTGGCCCATGCCATGACCGGCAGCGCGCTCTGGACGATCCGGGCGCATGAATGCAGCAGCCGGAAAGACGCCACGCGGGCGAGCCTTGAGGCATCGACAGCTGCCGCCGACATGGCGGCCAAACGGGAGCGCATTGCCAGCCTGTTCGAGGCCATTAACGTGTCCGGAGAGACCCGCCGCAATGGCGACGCCTATCGCCTTTGTGAAATCTTCGCCGCCTTGCTCGCCATGTCGGACGCGGAAGTGGGGGAGGTTCTGGCCTTTACCATGGCCGAGACACTGGAAGCAGGCGGGGCGGTGGCTGAGGCCGTTCTGCATGTTTGCGAGACGGATCTGTCAACCTGCTGGAAGCCGGAACCCGCCTTCTTCGACCTCTGCCGCGACAAGAGGGCGATCAACGCAATGGTGGCCGATATTGGGTCTGACGCTTTGGCGGCAACCTGCGTCACCGATACGGCCAAAGTGCAGAAGACTCTCATCGGGAACCGGATCATTGGCGAGGCTTGTGAGCCCAATCCCGACTGGCGACCGGGCTGGATGCAGGTGCCGCCAGCCCGCCTTGTGGACGGGGCAGGGTCTGCGCCTGCTGATGCCTGGGCCCGGATTGCAGGTCTGTTTGAGGATGGTGGGGACAATGCGCAGCTAGATGCAGGGACCTTCGCAGAGCCAGACGCCGCCTGAGGATTCAGTCTCCTTTTCAGGCGGATCAGGAGCCGTCCGGTGCCAGGCATCGGGCGGCTTTCGCGTGTCAGTCTCTCACGCTGAGGAGCTTTAGGCAGAGGGGCTTCATGGGTGAGGGCGCAAAAAAAAATTCGCGCGTCTTTGGGGCTCGTCTTGCATCCGGAACTGTCTGCCAGTCCTGTTCCATCCGTTTTCGTGACCTCGCGTGTCGGACCCCTTGTTCCCGTCTCTTGCCGTGTGACCTGGACGACGCCTGCCGGGCTGTGAAACCGGCCCGGGCGCAAGAATTTTCCCCGCCGCTTTGCGGCTCCTCGCGGATCAAAATTCATCGCCGCGCCGGTGCTCCACTACGTTTCGCCCGCAAGCGGTTCAAACCCGTCCTGCGCCGTCCTTTCGGTCCGGCGTCGACGGGGACAAGGGGTCCCCGAGACAAGAGCAAAAACGAAAGGAATTACACAATGGCAAACGCACTTGGATATGTCTCTGAGACCAAAACCGGCTTCGAAGGCGCCCTCGCAATGATGAACCTCACAAGCCCCATCCGCATCGAGAAGAACGCGGAGAAAGCCGCAGAAGGCCAGCCCGACTACCGCATCTTCGCCGGAGAAACCTCGACAGAAATCGGTGGCGGCTGGATGCGCAAGGCCAAAGCCTCTGGACGCGATTATGTCTCGATCACCCTCGCTGACCCGCAGATCGGCCCGCGCAAGATCTACGCAAATCTCGCCCCCGTCAAAGGCAAGAAAGGCCGCCACGTGATCCTCTGGAACCCGCGGGACTAGGTTTCAATTCCATCCCCTCGGAGCCGCTCCGAAGATATTCTCCGGGGCGGCTTTCGCCGTGTCCGCGCATGGTAAATTCGGCGGGGGGAAAATTGCGAGGGCGCATTTTTCCTCTCAAAATCGGCGCAGCAAGCGGCATTCTGATCGCATCGGACAAAACCTCAGGAAAGGAGATACCGATGAATGAACAGGACAAGACACTGCCCATGGCGGCCAATGACAATGACCTTTTCAACGTTGTGGAAGCAGCCGCATTCCTGCGTCTGAAGCGGTCGACGCTCGACCATTATCGCTGCGAAGGACGCGGGCCGATCTATCGCAAGCACGGCACCCGCGTTTTCTATACAAGGGCAAGCCTTCTCGCCTGGTCGGAAGCGCAGATGTTCTCGTCAACCTCCTCACGTGTTCAGCGCACGAAATGAGAAAAGCGCCGGCGATTGTCGCCTCCGGTGCAGCTCTGATTGGCCTGATCGGCTTTATGTTCGATCCTCAGGCAAGGCTGATCTGGAACCGTACCGGTAGCGCGCCAGAAGGTCTCTACTGGCTGAGTGACGCCCCCTTCACCCATGGGCGATGGGTCGTCATCTCAGCCAGGAGCCGTGAAGCGGAATGGGCCGAGGCGAAGGGATTTGTTGGCCAGGACTGGCCACTGATCAAGCAGATTGCGGCAATGTCCGGCGATGAAGTCTGCAGGCATGGGGAACTCATTTCTGTGAACGCAAAGCACGTCGCGATAGCACTGTCTGTGGATCATCTGGGCCGCGATTTGCCAGCGTGGAGCGGCTGCGTCGTGTTGAAAGACGATGACGTGTTTCTCCTGAATCGGCATCCGCGCTCGCTCGATGGCCGATATTTCGGCCCGACAAAACGCGAAAACCTGGACGGCGTTGCCGCCCTCCTCTGGAAAATGAATTAGGCGAACCCGGCGCAAGCGGGGTCAAGGCGATACAAGCGTGAGCAAGGATCTGGAGTGCGGACCCGGTAGGGCAAGATTAAAGCTGTGGCACCAACCTCTGGTTAGTGCCTTGTCTGCACATCTGATTTTTGGTGCCTCTTGCGAGTTTTCGAGGTGCACAGGATTGGCTGAGTTGCCTGAAGCGACGGCGAGTCAGCAGGTGCACAGGCGATGAGCGGCGAGGACGAGTTCACGCCGCACCTGGGACGTATCCGGGATGTGGGCGCTGCAGGTGGCAAGCGGTTCCGGCAGCGTGTCGCGAAGGTTGCTGCCCGCCTTGCGAAACCGGTGGGAAAGCCAGGCTTTACCGGAAGCCGATATGGGCGCGGCGCGGTGGCCGGACGCATGGCGTCTGTCCGAGGCCAGCGACTGCCCCGACACCGCATGCGGCGTGTCACGGTCAAAGTGCATATCGCCCGGTCGAAATCCGGCGCCGGTCGCGCAGCCTTCAACGCCCATCTCAAATATCTCCAGCGCGACGGCGTAGAGCGGGACGGGCGTGGCGGTGAATTGTATTCCTCACGGGAAGAGGGGATTGGGGCGCGGGAATTCCTCGAACGCAGCGAAAGCGACCGCCACCAATTCCGGATCATCGTATCGCCGGAAGACTGCGACCAGATGGGTGATCTCAAATCGAACACGCGTCAGCTCATGGACCGGATGGAAAGTGACCTCGGAACACGCCTCGACTGGTTGGCTGTCGATCATCACAATACCGGCCATCCTCACACGCATATTGTCATTCGGGGCAAGGACCAGCTCGGACGCGACCTGATCATCGCCCGTGAATACCTGACACAAGGCCTGCGGCGGCAGGCGGAGGATCTCGTTACCCAAACGCTCGGTCCTCGCCGGGACCTTGAGATTATGCGAGCCCGTCAGAGCGAGATCAGCCAGGACAGATTTACAGGGATTGATCGTCAACTGCTGAGCGAGGCGCGTGAGGGCATTGTCGCGATCCCGCCACCCTCTACGAGTGCGGACCGGTTCCAGCGGTCTCTCAAACTTGCCCGGCTGAAGCATCTTGAAGGTCTCCGGCTCGCATCGCGGATGAATGCCGGTCAATACCAGATGGAGCAGGGGTGGGCCGATACGCTTCGGCAGATGGGCCGAAGGGGGGATATTATCCGGACCTTGTCGGCGTCCCACACGCAGGCGCGGATCGATGACCTGAAGATGTTCGAGACGAGGGCGCCGGGCACGAGCCCAGTTCTTGGGGAAGTGATTGCATCAGGCCCAGCCGATGAATTGCGCGATACGCGATATTTGCTCGTGCGGGAGTTCGATGGCGGGACCTGGCATGTTGATGCAGCCGGGCTTGGTGCCGGAAGCATGCCGCCGAAAGGGGCGATTGTCGAAGTGTCGACCGCGATTGGCGAGCCGCGTGCGTCAGATCGAACAATAGCGAGGATCGCGGAGCGGTCAGGCGGCATCTATTCTAATGCGCTGCATGCAGCCGCAGAGCCGGGATCGAGCGCCGCCTATCGGCTCGCACACAAGCGGCGGCTGGAGGCGCTGAGGCGGGCGGGAGTTGTCATGCGGAATTCGGACGGGTCGTGGCAGGTTGGATCGGATTTTTTGGATCGCGCCGCGAGTTACGAGCGCGTACAAAACAGTGCGGCAAAGATTGTGGTGCGTTCCTGGATAAGCTTGAGCGAGCAAATTGCGCATCCTGGAGCGACGTGGTTGGACTCTGCTGATCAGAGTGTCGAAAGCCGCAACGCAGAATTTGGCGCCGCGACGCAGGCCCGGCGCGACCATCTTCGAAAGCAAGGTTTGCTTGGGACTGACGACGTTCGTTTGTCGGAAGAGGTGATGGGACGCCTGCGTTCGCAGGAACTTGTTTGTGCTGCATCAAATGTCTCGAAGTGGACCGGCCAAAGGGAAGCGTCGCTCCAGACAGGAAAAGCACTCGAGGGGAGGCTGCAGTCGACTATCGATCTGGGGCAGGGCCGGCTCGGCGTCGTTGGAAACGGCAAGGAGTTTGTGCTCGTGCCCTGGCGCAGGGACCTTGGTCAATATTTTGGAAGAGAGATAACTGTGGCGAAGACGGGGCAAGGCATCACATGGACGATGGGGGTTGATCGATCCATCGGCATGTCGAGATAGGTCGTCGGGGCGATGCTAGAGACGTGATAAATGCTCGCCAAGACGCGTGAGAATGGCTCCAAACTCCGGTTGTTCCCGGTAATAAAGTGCATGGCTTGCCCGATAGGCCTCTGCATAAAGCTTGCGGGTTGTTTTGTCGCTCAAAACGAAGGCTTCATTTGATGTGAGATCAGGATTGTCGGCCGTGCGAAACCGCTTTGCCTTGTGAGTGTTATAGGCGTCACTTCCGATGAATTCCTGGACAGTATCATCCTGCAGGAGACAATAGACATCGTAGTAGTGACGCATAAAGTTGACCGGCATGTCGCGGGTCTCCTGCTGGATGCGGAATTTGGTCGAGATTGTCTGCAGCTTTTCGACCAATGTATATCCGGGCTCGTAGCAGAGGACATTCTGGGCACGATTGTCGGTCAGGTCACCAAGTCCGGATGTCAGGGCCTTGTCGAACGCCCATGATGCTATTGTTTGTGCTCTGTTTGGAGCGACCTGGTCAAAACCAACCTCGAGGAGGATACCGTCCTTCACGCCATCAGGTATGCGGTTTACCTCTGTATACACCAAGCGGATTCCGGCGCTGCGATAGTAGCGTGTATCGTCGAAGGCCGCATCCCGGTCCACCGAGGTGATGCCTGGGATTTCGATACGTTGTGCGAGTTCGTCATAGAAGGCCTTTCGGGCTGCAACCTGCGGCGGTTTGTTATGATTGGGCCCGTACTTCAGATCGCTATCAGGATGGATGAGAATATCGATATCCTCAGAAAAACGATCTATAAGACGGAAGCCCTTTGATAGTGACGTTCCGCCCTTGAGTTCGAAAGCAAAACCAAGTTGCTGCAGCCCCCAAAGGCAATGCATGATCCAGTAGTCTTTCTCGACAAGTCCGGGGTCGATTTTTTGTTCGCGTGCGGTGACGGCGATCAGATCTGCAAAATCATTCAGCTCGTGCAGCAACATCAGGCGGGCTGTCTGAATTCGTTCAAGACGGGCGCCAGCATCCGTGTCGCCCGCGCAGACCCGAAATCCCGCGCGGCTTTTGCAAGCCGAGCGTGGTTCATGTCGCGGGCGCGCATCAGCGCTCTGTCGCGAACGGTCTCGCGATCTTCGGCCAGATAGTCGAGATTATGCAGAAGATCGACAAGCAGGACTTCCTCATTCAGCTTGGCAGGCACTCCGGGCCGCACCCTGAAATCATACATTCTGCCATCCAGCTCAAAGCGGCCATGGCGCTTGCGGTTGTAGACAACCGGTTCGTTATAGAGCTGCGTCGTTCCAACCCCGAGGCCATTATAGGCGTTGGGGGAAACCATCAGGAAGCGATCGTCCTTGAGAAAAGTTCTGACCAGATTCTCAGGGGCGGCTGGCGCCGTACCAAAGCGGGTCTTGCGCGGAGCCATATAGAGACCAGGCCCCACTTTTTCGAGACGCGCTTCTTCAACGAGCTGGTGCAGGTGACGATCGACGGCGTTTGACCATCGCGCGAGATCCTTGCGCCGATACGTTTGGCCGGGGCGGAGTCTCCGTTTCAATTCATTCAAAGCCGACATGGCATGCTCCTTCACTGCGCAACATACGGGCTTCACGCATAATTGCAAGTAAATTAATTGAAAAATCATGCACATGTTCATTAGAAAAGCCGTAAAAATGCAAATAAAAACAGTGTATATCGGCTTCCAAATCTAGGAGTGTGCGCGTGGTATTTTTCGGATTAAACTCAAGCGCCCTCGTGTTTGGAGGGCGCAGGAGAGCGTGCCCAACAAAACAGCGACTTCACTATGAGACGTGATGGCGTGCGCCTGATTGGAAATGTTTGCGTATCTGTGTCTGGTTTGGCTTGCTGTCCAACTACTTGTTGCCCTCCAGCGACGGCATTCTCCTCAATGCAGTAGGAGATACATTTGTCACCGACCAAAATTCTTCTCGGTCAGATCATTGTCGTTCTTTCGATCGTCGTGGGAGCGACGTGGACAGCGACCCAATGGGCTGCTGACGCGTTTGAGTATCAGGCTGCACTGGGACGGCCATGGTTCATCCTGGGAGAACAGCCTTTTTACAAGCCCTGGCGGATTTATCAGTGGTGGTATGCCTATGAGGCCTATGCGCCGGATGTATTCAACCGGGCCGGACTGATCGCTTTGAGCGGGGGTGGTCTCGGTATCACTGCAGCGGTCTTCGGGTCGGTATTGCGCAGTCGGCATGAGCGGAATGTCACCACCTATGGGTCAGCGCGCTGGGCATCGATTCCCGACATGAAATCAGCCGGTCTCTTCTCGGACGCCGGAGTTTTCCTCGGTCGATGGAAGGGTAGGTATCTCAGGCATTCAGGACCAGAGCACGTGATGGCTTTTGCGCCGACACGGTCCGGGAAGGGGGTAGGGCTGGTGATCCCGACGCTCCTGTCCTGGACTGGCAGCGCAGTCATTCACGATATCAAGGGAGAGAATTGGGACCTGACCTCGGGCTGGCGAGCGGTATTCAGCACCTGCATCAGGTTCGATCCGACCGATCCAGCATCGCCGCGTTACAATCCGCTGCTCGATGTGCGCCGGGGCGAACGGGAGGTGCGAGATGTGCAGAACATTGCTGATATTCTGGTCGATCCCGAAGGCAGTCTCGAACGGCGCAACCACTGGGAAAAGACCGGACACGCGCTCCTTGTCGGAACTATCCTTCATGTCCTCTACGCTGAGACGGACAAGACGCTGTCGGGGTGTACCCGTTTCTTGTCTGATCCAAAGCGGAGCTTTGAGGCGACTCTCACAGCCATGATGAACACGAAGCACAAGGGTCGTTCTGTGCATCCCGTTGTCGCGCAGACGGCCAGGTCCCTGCTGAATAAATCGGAGAACGAGCGCTCGGGTGTCTTGTCGACAGCGCTCAGTTTTCTGGATCTCTATCAGGATCCGGTGGTGGCAACAGTCACTGGCGCGAGCGATTGGCGCATTGCTGATCTTGTCGGTGCGGACCGGCCTGTTTCGCTCTACCTCGTTTGCCCGCCATCAGATCTGTCTCGCACCAAGCCTCTTATGCGCTTGCTACTCAACCAGATCGGACGAAGGCTGACAGAAGATAGGCCGGACCCGGCACGACGAAAACTGCTCCTGATGCTGGATGAGTTTCCGGCGCTCGGGCGACTCGACTTCTTTGAGCAGACTTTGGCGTTCATCGCGGGGTTCGGCATCCGGGCCTACCTGATTGCGCAATCCCTGAACCAGATAGAAAAGGCCTACGGCCCGAACAATTCGATCCTGGACAACTGTCACGTACGCATCGCTTTTGCGACGAATGACGAGCGAACCGCCAAACGGGTTTCAGAGGCGCTCGGAACGGCGACAGAGCTGCGTGCGCAAAAGAACTATGCGGGCCACAGGCTGGCGCCATGGCTGGCTCACATGATGGTCTCGCGACAGGAGACGAGCCGACCGCTTCTCACGCCCGGAGAAATTATGCAGCTGCCGGCGGCCGACGAACTGGTCATGGTGTCCGGCGCACCGCCCGTCAGGGCGCAAAAGCTTCGATACTATGCCGACCGTAATTTTGTTGATCGTGTTCGCGCCTCCGCGCCCAAGCAAATCAGTCTGCGCTCTTCACGCGATGAATGGAGCGATACCTGCGTGGCTGATGCGAAGGGCGATGGTAGTCGACGAAGTGGCGGTGAGCGCTCGGATGGCGGTTTGGAAACTGTTCCGGAACTTTCCCTGGCTTCCGAACTGCGCAGCAGGGACGTCGCGAGCGATGAACAGCCGGATCTGGACGATACACAGGATGCCGGTGATGCCGATCACCTGGACGCGGTTCGCCGCGCCGTCGCCATGGATCGCGGCGACAAAGACATGCTGCCGGATTTCTGATCATGCCCAAACCGCGCGCCAATCTGCGACTGTCACCCAAACTGAATGATGCGCTCTGCGCAGCAGCGGAACGTCCAGGCGTTACGAAAACAGCGATCTTGGAAGCCGCACTGCAGCAGTTCCTGTTCCCGGAAGAGGATCGGGGGCTGGAAGCGCGACTTATCGGTCGCATGGATGCCTTCGATGCGCGGCAGGGACAAATCGAGCGTGACGTTGCGCTGACAATGGAAACACTCGCGCATTACGTCTTTTATTGGCTCACGCGCACAGATCCGATTCCGGAAGGGCACCGTGATGCGGCTCATGCGCTCGGGCAGCGCCGGTTTGACTTCTTCATCGAACAGGTTGCCCGAAAAGTATCCGGCCAGGGTTCCCTGGCGGATCGCATTCCGTTTGACCATGACGATCTGGACTAGTTCAACGATTAGGCCCTTCGGCCGCGCGCAAAATTGACAATCATGTCCGCACTGAGATGCGTGTATCGCTTCAGCATCTTCCAGTCCTTGTGGCCCGTCACGAGCGCAACCTGTTCGATTTGGAGACCCGCTTCGAACAGTCGGCTGGTCCCTTCATGTCGAAGATCATGAAAGTGCAGGTCTTCAATCTCTAGTTCCTGACAGGCGCGGCGGAACGCTGTGCCAATCGAACGCGGATTGTATGGGAATACCCGGCCCTTGGTGGGCCGGAATGTGCGCTGTTCTGCGAGCAACGCCCAGGCGTCATACCCAGCCAGGTCGACCAGCGGCACACGCTGGTCGTTTCCATCCTTATTGCGAGGGTCCTTGCGGTCGCGTACAAGAACCGTACGCTTGCGCTCATCAATGTCCGACCATTCGATTGAGCAGATTTCTGACTGGCGCATCGCGGTAGCGATCGCGAACTTGACAATCCGGGCCATGGGTGACTTCAGGCGTTCATTGGATCCGAAGTAAGCGATGAGTTGGTCGAGCTCTTCCTGTGTTGGGCGCCGGTCACGCTCACGGCCCTTTCCGACAAGGCCGAGCCGGGAGAGGGCCACCCGCGCAAGATCAACTTGTTCGACCTGAAGGGGCACGCCGTGAACAGCGGTCGCATGCAGCATGATGGTCTTCAGATAGGAGATGTCCATGGCGATGGTGACGGGGCCGGCGCCTTCGCTCCGGCGATCCCTTGCGAACTCGATGATCCTCTCGCGCTCGATCTGGTTAAGGCGTAAGTGGCCGATATCGTCTCTCAGCTTATTCAGGGAGTATGCCTTCGAACGGCGCAGCGGTTTGCGTACATCCAGCATGTCGGCAATGTGGAGATCGACGAGATCGGCAACCGTGTTTATAAGGTCCGGGCGGTGCTTGGAGACGCTTTCTCCACGGTCCACCCGGCGCTCCATTTTGAGTGCCCATTCTTCGGCGTCCTTGCGGCGCAGGAATGACTGGGAGACATACCGTCCTTTGCGGCGGACCTGTGCCCGCCAATTGCCGGAAGGAAGCTTCGTGATTGACGACATTTCGTGTGCGCTCCGTGTGCACAGAGGGATCAAAACCGGTACAAACGTGTGCAAATCAGTGCACACGAATTGCACACGTTCTCGTTATAGTCCTTTGAAACTACTGAAAAAATGAATAAAAATCAAGTACATAGATTTTCTGTTGCACCTATGATGGACTGGACTGATGCGCATTGCCGCGCCTTCCATCGCTGCCTGACCAAATCGGCGGTGCTCTATACCGAAATGGTCACTGCCGACGCGATCATCCATGGCGATCAGGAACGCCTGCTTTGGGAATCGCCCGGTCTTGCGCCAACGGCGCTGCAGCTTGGTGGATCGGACCCGGACAAGCTGGCCAGGGCGACGGCCATCGGCGCGTCCTGGGGCTATGGCGAGATCAACCTCAATTGCGGCTGCCCGTCGTCGCGTGTCCAGTCGGGCGCCTTCGGGGCCTGTCTGATGGCCGAGCCAGACCTCGTCGCCGATTGCGTCACCGCGATGCGCGAAGCGACAGACGTGCCGATCACGGTCAAATGCCGGATCGCGATCGATGACCTGCCGGCCCGCGAGACCCTGTTCACCTTCATCGACACGGTTACGGCAGCCGGCTGCACCCAGTTCACCGTCCACGCGCGCAAGGCCTGGCTGAAAGGTCTCAGCCCGAAGGAAAACCGCGAAGTCCCGCCGCTCGACTATGCGCTCGTGGCAGACCTCAAGGCCGAACGCCCGGACCTCTCGATCACGCTGAATGGCGGCATCACCACGATCGACGAATGCCGTGAGCACCTGACCGTCTTCGATGGCGTCATGCTGGGCCGCGCCGCCTACCAGAACCCGTCCTTGCTCGGCCATGTCGATGCGGAACTCGGCGGGCAGGGCGCCGCGCCTGTCTCCCCGCACGACGCCCTCCGCGC
>TARA_R110000803_G_scaffold111495_2_pt1 | contig 11089 bp, 14 predicted proteins | sample TARA_R110000803 | Tara Oceans TARA_R110000803 (sample SAMEA4397772) | marine metagenome | biome: Polar Biome; feature: [SRF] surface water layer (ENVO:00010504); material: water (ENVO:00002006), including particulate matter (ENVO:01000060) such as... | depth 5 m | reverse complement strand
TGAGCGAAAGCTCTGGATCTCGGATGTGGATTAGACGGTGAGTGCCACTAGGGTCTAAAACCCCGTCAGTTGGTGGAGATCCTAATTTTCCGTCTCGCGACCAACTATTTATTAAAGGAGGGTTATATGTTAACTACCGTAATAATGTGCCTCGCTCTTAATATATACTTTGAAGCTCGTAACCAACCTATTGATGGGCAGATAGCTGTAACTCACGTTGTGTTGAATAGGGCAGTAGCTACCGAATACCCCGACAATATATGTGACGTTGTGTACCAAGCCGAGTTGACGGAGTCGGGAGATATAATAAAACACAAATGCCAGTTCTCGTGGTATTGTGACGGCAAAAGCGATATACCTAAAGACCTAGACGCATTGAGGTGGGCCAACTACATAGCCATAAATGTTCTCTACGGGGTATGGGGTGACCCTACTGGTGGAGCAACGCACTACCATTCTAAAGACGTAAGCCCTGCCTGGGCAGACGAGAAAGAGAAGACAGCGGTTATTGGAGAGCATATATTTTTTAAGTCACTAACCGAGTTATAATAAAAAGGAGACCAAGAAGAATGCACGTCGATAAACTTAAAACCCCACCAGCCAATACATCGTACCGTCGAAATCACGAACGTATATTTGGCCCACCTGAAGGAGTGGGGGACGCAGACGAGGAAGCGTCGAGGAAAGCACGTCTACAGCGCCACAAGAATGAAGTTCGTCTAGGTAAGAAGGATGCTCAGTATTATGTTGATCATGAGGTAAGAACATCCGCAGATCCTAATTGGCAACCTAAGATGGAAAACTCCGAGGAATATAAGGATGGTTGGAATCGAATATTTAACAAGTCATAATGAATCGTCTGACCAATGCGCGTGTCCACACTGCATACTCAACGAGGTAGTTGCCGATCTATTTGACGATCCTCATAGCTACGACATTGAAGTTGTAGACGCACTCACCCGCGCCCTTGTAGGAGCTTTATCTGTATCCGCGTCGGAGTACCGTACTTACCTGGTGGAGCAGAGTATAATAGACATAAGAACAATGATGGGGGAACACAACCACTACACCGAGGGGTGGGGTTTGCTTCATTGATGGTAAATGTATTGACGTACATGTTCTTTATGTATAAACTTTGTACTATTATGAATATAATACTTAAAAAACTCTGGCGTTCTCCGCCATTAAGAATATTATCTAAACTTGTAGCCAAGCTGGATGGATGGCTTTGGCGTAAAATGTGGGGTTAGATATGACAGAAAAACGAGGAAGCGAGACGTTTCCAGGTTTTAATAAGCCTAAGCGAACACCCGGCCACAAAACTAAGTCACACGCTGTATTGGCTAAGAGCGGTGACCAAACAAAACTAATAAGGTTTGGTCAGCAAGGCGTAAGTGGCGCTGGCAAAAGCCCCAAGACAGACTCCGAGAAGGCACGTAAGAAATCTTTTAAGGCCAGACATAAGAAGAATATAGACAGAGGCAAGATGTCTGCCGCTTACTGGGCCGATAAGGTTAAATGGTAGTATTTTGACTCCAAGACAAAGACAATGTTTAGACTTCATCTCATCGTTCTGGGACGAGCATAACTACGCCCCGTCCTTCGGTGAGATTGCAGAAGCGTTAGATGCTAAGAGCCGATCTAGTGTAACTCCTCTTGTATCTAAACTTGAGGGGAGGGGTTACATCGAACGGACACCTAACCTTGCCCGGTCCATCCGTGTTATTAGAGTTGATGCTCCCCAAGCTTCAGCTATAAACGATGTACCCCCTGTCCTTCTTGAACATAGCACACCCGCATCGTGGGGCGAAGAGTAATTTTAATTCTTGATCCATGCGTGGATAGTGAGTTATCTTTATAAGATGTTACCAGCCAATATTCAAGACTGTTTAGATAGGCTACCCGAATTGCCTATAGACCAGCAGCGAGAGATACTCACGCTGGTAGACAAGCTTGGCGTAATACGAGAGCGAGATGAGGCTAAGGTAAGCTTTATATCCTTTGTTAAGAAAGCGTGGCCTGGTTTTATAGAAGGCTATCACCACAAGATTATGGCGGAAGCTTTCGAGAGAGTAGCAAGAGGCGAGCTTAAACGCCTAATCATTAACATGGCTCCTCGCCACACCAAGAGCGAATTTGCTTCTCATCTGTTTCCTGCATGGTTCCTCGGCCATCACCCTTCTAAGTACGTGATCCAGGCATCAAACACCGCTGATCTAGCGGTGGATTTCGGGCGTAAGGTACGAGACACGATAGGTGATAACGCGTTTCGTGATGTGTTCCCCGATGTTGCTGTACACGCGGATGCTGCGGCGGCTGGTAAATGGAAGACTACAGCTAAAGGTGAATACTTTGCGCTTGGTACTGGCGGCACTATGACTGGCCGTGGCGGAGACTTGATAATAATTGACGATCCTCACAGCGAGCAAGAAGCCAAACAAGCAGAGACAAGACCAGAGATTTACGACAGTGTGTTTGAATGGTACACTTCCGGTCCACGACAACGTGTACAACCAGGCGCGGCTATAGTCATCGTTATGACGCGGTGGAGTAAGCGCGATCTTACAGGCCAAGTGTTAAAAGCGGCGGCAACTAAAGAAACCGGAGAAGATTGGGAGGTCATAGAACTCCCAGCCATACTTCCGTCAGGCAAACCCATCTGGCCAGAGTACTGGCCCGAAGACGAGATACTAGCTATAAAAGACGAACTGCCAATCTCTAAGTGGATGGCGCAGTACCAACAGCAACCCACCGCCGAAGAAGGTGCGCTGATTAAGCGGGAGTGGTGGAAGAGGTGGGAGCGTGACGAGCCGCCTAGTTGTGAGTTTTTAATACAATCGTGGGATACGGCTTTCGAGAAAACTCAACGCTCTGACTACTCAGCCTGTACTACTTGGGGTGTTTTTTACAGAGAGCATCCAGACACTGGTAGAATGATGCCTAATGTGATACTGTTAGATGCGTTTAGAAAAAGGATGGAGTTTCCAGAGCTTAAGAAAGTTGCTATGGAGATGTACAAAGACTGGCAACCAGAAGCATTTATCGTTGAGAAGCGGGCTAGTGGAGGCCCATTGATATATGAATTAAGAGAGATGGGTATACCCGTTAGTGAATTTACACCAAGCCGTGGTAATGATAAGATAAGTAGAGTTAATGCTGTTTCTGATTTGTTTGCTTCTGGAATAGTATGGGCGTCTAATCACAGATGGGCGGATGAAGTTATAGCAGAGTTTGCTGAGTTTCCAGCGGGGGAACACGACGATTATGTTGATAGTTCAACGCAAGCACTGCTAAGATACAGGCAAGGCGGCTTTATTAAGACGACGCATGATGAAGAGGAGGATGATAGTCCTATTCTTCCGGCAAAAAGATATGACTTTTATTAGGGGTTATTATGGCAACTAACGTAGATAAGCAACTCGTCCCATCAGAACTTGATGTCGAGGGGAATACAGATGTAGAGGTTTCACTTCCGGGCGATGACTTTGATATGGAGATTGTCGAGGAGGTCGAACAAGATGGTTCCGTTATTGTTGATTTTGATCCTGAAGATGGATCATACGAAGGCGAAGACGATCACGGCTCTAACTTGGCAGAACAGCTAGACGACGAAGTGTTAAATTCTATTGGCAGCGAACTTGTTTCTATTTATCAAGATGATCGTCGTACCAGAGCGCCTTGGGAGAAAGCCTACACTAAAGGCATATCCCTACTCGGCCTCAACATTGAAGACCGCAGCCAACCTTGGGCTGGTGCGTCTGGCGTATTTCACCCTATCTTGACCGAAGCAGTGATCAAATTCCAAGCAGAAGCTATGAACGAGACGTTCCCTGCTGCTGGACCAGTACTGACACGCACCATTGGTAAGTCAAGCCCTGAATTAGAAGAAAGAGCTTTGCGTGTTCAACGCGATATGAACTACCAGTGTACAGAAGTTATGACGGAATACCGTGGAGAGCATGAGCAAGCGCTATTTCACCTGGCTATTGGCGGATCAATATTTAAAAAGGTGTATTTTGATCACGCTCTGAACCGATATACCTCTAAATTCATCATGGCAGACGATTTTGTAGTGTCCTACGGCACCACAGACCTCTCTTCATGCCCAAGATCTACACATATCATGAAGATGTGGCCTAACGACCTACTAAAGAATCAGTATTCTGGTTTTTATCGCATGATAGACGTGCCTAGACCTTCTGTCGAATATACAGACGTGGATAGAAGCGAAGATAAAGCTGCTGGAACTGCGCCTAGCGCAGAGAAAGATGATCGACACGAGCTTTTAGAGATGCACGTAGAGTACGATATCCCTGGATTTGAAGATATAGATGAAGACGGGGAGCCAACGGGTATAGCTCTGCCGTATGTTATAACTATAGAGAAGAGTAGCAATCTTATCCTCAGTATTTACAGAAACTGGGATGAAGATGACGTTGATAAGACTAAGAACGAGTTCTTTGTACACTATCCATACTTACCAGGTCTCGGTTTCTACGGTATCGGACTTGTACACTTATTAGGTGGCATTGCTAAGTCTGCTACTTCAATACTTAGGCAGTTGGTTGACGCAGGAACACTAGCCAACTTACCTGCTGGCTTAAAATCACGCGGATTAAGGATAAAAGGGGATAACTCCCCTTTAAGACCTGGAGAGTTTAGAGATGTAGACATCCCTGGAGGCTCTATAAAGGATAATATAACTTTTGTTCCTTATAAAGAACCTTCTAGCGTTTTGTATCAGTTACTCGGTAATGTTATCGATGAGGGAAGAAATGTAGCCTCTATCGCGGATCTAAAAGTATCGGATATGAGTAACCAAGCTCCTGTGGGGTCTACTCTTGCTATTCTAGAGAGGGGCATGAAGGTCATGTCCGGGGTCCATGCTCGTATTCATGCGGCTATGCGTAAAGAGTTTAAGTTACTTGCTGGCCTAGTAAGAGACTACGCGCCAGAAGAGTATGAGTATGAGGTTGAAGAAGGTGTAACCCGTATCCAAGACTATGATGACAGGGTTGATATCTTTCCGGTATCTAACCCCAACGCTGCAACAATGGCACACAGAATAATGAGGCACCAAGCCATTCAACAGTTGGCAGCGACTGCTCCTCAAATATACGATCTTAAAGAGCTGCACCGGGGAATGCTGTCTGCGATGGGCGAAGAGAATATTGATAAGCTAATTCCTCGCGAAGATGAGATGAAGCCTATGGACCCAGTAGCTGAAAACATGGCACTAATTACATCTGAGCCAGTGAAAGCACATATGTACCAAGACCACGAGAGTCATATACGTGTACATATGTCGGCGCTACAAGATCCTAAGATACAAGAAATTGTAGGCCAAGCACCTAATGCACAGGCGATAGCCGCCGCTGGTGCCGCGCATATACAAGAACACGTTGCGTTTCAGTATCGTAGAGAGATTGAGAAACAGCTTGGTGTGCCAATGCCTGAATTTGATAAGGACTTGCCAGCAGAGACAGAAGTTCAATTGTCTAGGCTGACCGCAGACGCGGCAGAAAAGCTTCTCAAGAAAGATGTAGCGGAGATGCAAGCGGTTAAGAATGCAGAGCAACAGAAAGACCCTGTACTTCAATTACAGAAGATGGACGCTGAAACTAAACAAGCAGAAGTTCAACGTAAAGGCATGGCGGACAAACTAAGAGCGCTCCTTGGTAAAGAGCAGATCTCCTCTAAAGAGAAGATGGAGGGGGCGCGTTTAGGGGTTGAAGTTCAAACGGAACTACTTGATAAGCAGATAGAGCTTAAAAGGCTTGAGCTTGAACAAGCAAAGATGATCTCTGACGAGAAGCAAGCAGGTGCTAAACTCGGAGTTGCCGTGTCTACCGCGATAGTGGACGATCAAATTGAGCGTGAGCGTATAGCTTCACAGATAGAACAGACCAAGATACGCGAAGGTACTAACGTGAAGAGAGACGAAGATAATTTTCATATAGGTGAAGAGCGTCTTGCAAATGAACGTATGCGAGATACCCAAACTTTTGCAAGTCGCTTTATAGATATGTTCCGTTCTGATTCAAAAGATGCACAAAAGTCAGACGAAAATTAAAAAAAAGCTTGGAGATTTGAATATTGGCTGATAATATTTTAGAAACCATCAAAGAGCGTATACGTCGAGAGATGAATACGATTGCAGATGATTTAGCGCTTGGGGGTTGTATGTCTGCTGAGAGTGCAGATATGGTAGGAATTAAGTATGCACAGAACGCGGGGGTTATTGAAGGACTGGCAAGATCGGAACGTGTAATTTTGGACATACTTGATGAAATAACAGAACAGGAGAAGCTCGACACATGAGCAAACCAGCCATTAAGATATCAGACGAAGATCTAGACAAAGCCAAGAAAGCAGTTAAAGACATGCAGGGGCCTAAGCTAGTTGAACCCACAGAAGAGCAAAAAGCAACTCAACTCCCTCAGCCCAGAGGTTGGAGGATGTTGATAGCCATACCTGAAGCCGAAGAGAAGACCGCAGGAGGCATTCTCAAAGCCGATATGACTAAAGATATAGAAAACACATCTACGGTTATTGGCCTAGTTCTTGGAATGGGCAGTGAGTGCTACGCAGATAAAGAACGCTTCGGAGAAACCCCTTGGTGTAAGACAGGGGACTTTGTCTTGATTGGAGCTTACAAAGGCGTTCGCTTCAGAATACATGGCAAGGAATTTCGCATCATCAATGATGATACCGTTCAAGCAGTCGTGGATGATCCGCGTGGATATACGAGGGCATGATGAGTAATACAGCAGACACACAACTCGGATACGAGGCTCCTGACGATCTTCCAGAACCGGAGGAGGACTCGGAGATTGAGATAGAAGTGCTTGACGACACTCCGCCAGAAGACGCGAGAGATGCACGTCCTGCCGCTACTCGTGTAGATCCAGATAGCGAAGAGTTCGAGCGGGAGATACAGGACTATTCTGACAACGCACAGAAACGCATAAAGGCCGTAAAGTTTGAATTTCATGAGGAGCGTAGGGCAAAAGAAAACGCACTACGTCAATCTGAAGAAGCTATACGGTACGCGGAGAACGTAGCGCGGCAGAATGCTGAACTTCAAGAGTCACTGAGAACCAGCAATACTGTACTGGTTGAGCAGTATGGAGCGAGAAGTGAAGCGGAGCTTGAAAAGGCCCGTGCAGATTTCAAAGAGGCTTATGAGGGAGGCGAGACTGACGCTCTTTTAGAGGCTCAAGAAAGGCTGGCTACATTACATGCAGAACGTGTTGGAACGATGAGGCAAGCACCTTCTGAGCCATACGTACAACAAGAGTCACAGCCACAGCCACAACAACAGCAGCGACAAGGCACCCCTGATGTCAGATCCACTCAATGGTTAAGAGAAAATGGATGGTTTCAACAAAAGGGTAGCGAAGACATGACCGGGTATGCTATAGGTCTTCATCAGAAGCTCGTAGCTGGCGGGTTAAACCCTCAAATTCACGAGGAGTATTATACAAGGATTGATCAGGGGATGCGAGCAGTGTTTCCTGACAAATTTTCGGATGCGGATTTAGGTAGTACGGGGACGAGACCTCCGGTTGTGACGCATACGAAAAGAAAACCACCAGTTGGTGGTCCGTCACGGGGCGGAGTTCCCCCGCGCAAAGTGCAACTAACCGCCACCGCAGTCGCTCTCGCAAAGCGTTTGGGGTTAACTAATAAACAATACGCCGCTCAAGTAGCAAAGGAGCAACTTAATGGCTAAAACGCGCACCGCGCCAAAAACGCGAGATAATGATACACGCGACACAGAAGACAGGGTGACAGAATATCGTCCACCCTCAAATTTGCCCGATCCAACGCCAGAGGATGGGTACGCTTTTCGATGGGTCCGCACATCAATGCTTGGTGATGCTGACAACAGGAACGTATCTATGCGATATCGTGAAGGTTGGGAACCGTGTTTGGCAGAAGATCATCCTGAATTGATGATTATGTCAGACGTTAACTCTACCTACGAGGGCAATGTTGTCATCGGAGGTTTGATGCTTTGTAAATGTTCTACCGAGAAAATGGAATCTCGGAACAGATATTTTGAGCAACAAGCGAGTCAACAGGCTTCGAGTGTGGATCATAACTTTATGCGTGAAAATGATCCGAGGATGCCGCTTCTAGAGACGGAGCATAAATCCACGGTTACATTTGGCGCTGGTCGTAAACGCTAATACTGGCGTTTACTTGTTTAACTTTGCACTAAAGGAGCAAAAAAATGGCGGCAACTGCCTCACCTTACGGCTTTGTTCCAGTTAATCGAATTGGCGGATATAATAACGGATCGTATCGTCAACTCAAAGTCACGAACTCTTACGGCACCTCTATTTTCTTTGGAGATGTTGTTACGCTCGCGGCGGCTGGAACTATAGAAGCCACTCAAGCTGCAACTTCGTCACGTCCTATTGGGATTTTTCAAGGTTGTAACTTTACTGATCCAAGTCTTAACTACAAAGTGTTCAGTCAAATGTGGACCGGGGCAGTAGCCTCGACTGACATACTAGCTAGTGTAGCTGACGATCCTCGTCAGGTTATGCAAGCGCAGTGTGCGGGTAGTGTAGTGCAAGCTAGTTTCGGATTAAACTTTGAAGCTAGTACGTATGCGGCAGGAAATACCAATATTGGTAAATCTGTAGTTTCTCTTGAAGTTACTACTCCCGCTACTACAGCTACTTTCCCTTTCAGATCTATCGACTTTGTTGATGGACCCGATAGTTCTGTTGCTGATGCATTTACAGATATGTTAGTTATCTGGAATGCAGACATTCATCAATATGACTTAGCACTTGGCACTTAAAGGAGTATTTGAGATATGGCTTCAATTTCACGTTCCCAACTACTCAAGGAACTACTTCCGGGTTTAAACGCCCTATTCGGCCTTGAGTATGATAAATATCAAGATGAGCATCTTGGTTGTTACGACGAAGAAAGTTCAGATCGTAGTTTTGAAGAAGAAACTAAACTGTCTGGCTTCGGCGCAGCACCTGTTAAAAAGGAAGGCGGAAGTCTTTCTTATGACACTGCTCAAGAGAGCTTCACCCAGCGTTACGATCACGAGACGATTGCTATGGGTTTCTCCATCACTGAAGAAGCGATGGAAGATAACCTATATGACAGTCTCTCTTCTCGTTACACTAAGGCTCTTGCCCGTGCTATGAACTACACCAAGCAAGTTAAAGCTATGGTGCCATTCAACACAGGCTTTACAGCAACAACCGGATATCTTTCCGGTGACGGTGATCCACTATTCTCGACTTCACATAGTATTGTGAATGGCGCGGATGTATCTAACCGTCCTGCTACTGCTACTGATCTGAATGAAACATCTCTTGAAGATGCGGCTATCCAGATCTCCAACTGGACCGACGAGCGCGGACTTCTAGTTGCAGCGCAACCTGTTAAGTTAATTATTCCAACTAACTTACAGTTTGTTGCAACTCGTATTCTTAACTCCCAGTTCAAGACGGGTGTGGCTGATAATGACATCAACGCTATTGTGCATAACAGCACGATTCGTGATGGCTATACGATCAACCATTACTTAGTAGACACTAACGCTTGGTTCTTGAAAACCGATGTTCCAAACGGCTTCAAGTATTTCAATCGTGTTCCAATGAGTACATCAATGGACGGCGACTTTGATAGCGGAAACGTGCGATATAAAGCTCGTGAACGCTACAGCTTCGGTGCCTCTGATTACCTCGCTGGTTTCGGAAGCCCAGGTTCTTCCTAACCTGATGTGTTATAGAAAGAGGGGCCTAGCGCCCCTCTTTTTATTTAGCATGAGTATTTAATTACCATGCCCTTTGTTAAGCATCAAAAAGGAACTCGATCAGAGCTTATTGTTGCCGCGCATATGGTAGATCTGGGATTCTTTGTATTCTCCCCGGTAGTGCATCAGCAAGGCCCTATAGATATAGTTGCAATTGATAGTAACGGGCGCGTATTTCTCATTGACGCAAAGACAGACGGCGGTAGAGTTAATCCTAAAGGGCTAGCATCTACCCGCATACATAGAGTAAGAACGCCTACGCAAAAAGAAATGAACGTCAGAATAGCGTATGTTGCAGAAGACAACGCCGTACATTTTGTTCCTGCGTTAGATTTGATTATTGATTGACTAAGTTGACTGTTTGCCCCTATTACCGTATTATTTATTTTTACACCAGGACCACAAATTACCTCCCTGAAACTTACCGAACCTACTTTCTAGTGGGTTCGGTCTTTTTTATTGTGTACACGCTTAGTACAAACACTGATCAAACAATATTTAACTAGGCTTTTGTGTTTTTATGTTCTAAGCTGTAGACGCATTCAATGTGACTAGCCTAATGTTAGTCATGGTTTACATAGGAGAACTGTTTGATGCCTACACATTTTACCAATGGCGTTTCTGACGTTATACCGGGGAACCCGCTTTATAATTTTGGGCGGTTAGATCCAACTAAATATCATATTTACTGGGATGACTTTGACACCACACCTATTGCCGCGCAATGGACACTTACTGCAACGTCTGCTGGTGCAGGTACTTCTGCAATTACTGTTCCTGATGCCGACGGAGGTCTTGCTCGTATTACTACTGCGGCTAATGAGAACGACGGTATATTCGCTGAGTGGATATCTGAGACATTCTTACTAGAGAGTGGCAGAAAGACTTGGATGAAAACTCGTTTTCAAGTTGGAGATGCTATACAGTCTGATTTTGTTGTGGGTCTACACTCTTCAGACACAACTCCCCTGGACGCAACGATGCGTTTTGCATGGATAACCGAAGACGGGTCAGCCAATCTGTTCTTCAACAGCGATAACAATACTACAGACAGCGATAGCGATACTGTTGTTGCATTGGCTGACGACACTTTTGTGACGGTGGCTGTGTATTGGGATGGCGCAGGTAACATTCAATGTTACTCGAACAACGTCCTTATTACTACGATGACAGGTATAACCATACCCGGTGCAGAATTGTCGGTTGGCTTTGGTTATCTGAATGGTGCCGCTGGCGCTGAAACTACAGATATCGATTATATATTTGTAGCAAAAGAACGCGAGTAGCCAGATGCTG
>TARA_R110000803_G_scaffold56935_4_pt1 | contig 11091 bp, 13 predicted proteins | sample TARA_R110000803 | Tara Oceans TARA_R110000803 (sample SAMEA4397772) | marine metagenome | biome: Polar Biome; feature: [SRF] surface water layer (ENVO:00010504); material: water (ENVO:00002006), including particulate matter (ENVO:01000060) such as... | depth 5 m | reverse complement strand
TCAGTCGAAGTAAACGTAACAATACCGGTGCCAGCGTTGTACGAGCCCCCGGTCCAACCCGTACCGTCTGTACCGTCTGCCCCACGAAGATCGCCAGTAACAAAACCAAGGCCGTCGTCTGAAGTAAAAGTTACTTTTCCAGTTCCTGCGTTATATAAACCGCCGGTCCAACCGTTGCCATCAGTACCAGGAGGACCAGCAGGACCAGGGATTGGAGAACCAACATACGCTAAATAATCTTCTAATTGTCGATCTCTATCTTCAACAGCTTGAACATAACTTTCACCGTTTTCTTCTTCAAGAAGTCTGCCGCGAAGACGGTACTCAAATGGAAGTGTCACATTCGTCTCGTTATCACTTCGCAAGCAACGTTAATTTCACGAATTGCAATACCTTTCATAACAGGAATTTCAATTTGGAAACCAAGTGCTGTTCCTTCAGCACCAAAGTTAAACGAAACTGAATCATCAGTTCCGTCAACATCTGATCTTGAAGACGGTTCAGTCCACAATTGTGAAGCCGTTTCAATACTTCCGGCGTTCCATCTAGCTAAAGGACGGACTCTTACTTGAAGTTCGTTTAAAGATCCTGATACACCTGAAGGCCATTTACGGAAAGCAATTTGCACGTTGCGAACCATTACTTGTCGGCCTTGCGGGTCGTACCATGCAGGTGTCGCCATAGCTCCGCTAACAAGTGATGATGCTGTGTCACCAAAATCTGTAGGCGAAGACCATTGATCTGCAGCATTTGCAGGACGCTGAAGATTGTGTTTTACCGAAACAAGTTGAACAGCATCTCCAACAGTGCTATTACGAACAGCACCAAATATTACACCAGAAGGAAGTTGATAACCATGCCGAACATCTGAAGGCACTAAACCAGACAATTGCGTTGCTAATTGATGAATCGTCCATTCACGATCACGATTAATTAGCATTGTGTCATCTACAGAAGAATCAACTGCACGACCAAGCATCATAATTCGTTTGCCAGTTGGTGTAGCAACAACCATGTCAAGTGGATAATTACTGTCGTGCCTACCAATTCTAAAGTTTGAATCAAATCGGACAGAAGAACCGTTAAACCAATGCGGCAATGTTTCTTGCCCCCAATACAAAACACGGTTATCTGTAGTTGTAGTCACTTCTCGTTGGTCAAGTGGACCATTACCTGACACAAGATGACGTACAACAGGAGTAGTAGCTAAAACCCCACTAAGAGATGACCAACCTTCTGGTTTGCCAACTAAAAGCTGATTAAACATAGGTTTCAATGCAACAATTTCGCTGTTTCCACCAATATCAACATAAGCGTTTGGTTCCCAAACATCAAACTCTGGACCAGCCGCAGAAACTTTAGAAAAATAAAGACGCCACGGAATGTTTGCGTCAGTGCCAATCAAATAATAGCCCCAACGAGTAATAGTTGAAAGAGTTACTCCTGTGGGAAGCGCAATTGAAGTTGTAATGTCTGCGGCGTGTTTGTAAAGCAACCCTGCACTAATTGAATACAGATAGTTGTCGCCTTCAGTAAACCGAACAAATGAAGTTGCGCGAGCTGCATAAGTTCCCATTGATATTGCTGCAGGCGATGCAATAGGAATGCGAAAAATTTCGTCGTCTACAACAACTACAAGATTGTTATTGTAAACATCAAAACCAACAGGTCCAGGTTGTTCTGTATGCACTGGCAAACCTGTTACTGGGAAGGATTTGAGTCCGGGTCGGACACCCACCAACCCGGACTCGTACAGAACAACGTTTCGACCGGAAAAAGAGTTCTCTGGAGCTTTTCCAGGATCTACAACACCGAATTCGCCGGAAGAAAAATTGTTAAACCTTTTAATGAAGTCAGCAGCAGCGATAAGTCATCACCCCTTAGATCCACCCACCAGGGCGAATGTATTTTGGTAAAGGTCGCGTAGTTGCTCTAGTGTCTTTCTTCATTCGTTCAATGCCATCAAGAAATTCAGCCATGTGGACTGAAGCAGATGGTCGATCATCTTCACGTGTTGAACAAAGTTGTGAAGCTTTTGCAACAATTGTTCCAACATAAACAGAAGGAAGTCGCGGAACATCTGTGTCTTGAGTAAGCAAAAATGGTTCTCGGTAATAGATGTGCATGAATTCTTCGTCTCCTGCTGCCGGAGCAAATTCAATGCTGTCGTTAATAATGCAAAAAGATCCTGCACCACCAGAACTTTTTCGTCGTTTAGTTAGCTCGTACGAAACACATTCTCCAAGTACGTCTCCATTAGAGTTAACGATTGCTTTTGTTGCACGCCAATCAGATGGCACAGCAGCAGACAAACCGTCAGCGGCCGCAACAAGAGTGCTCGACGTTTCATTCCAAGGCCACCGTTGCGTTTCTTCAATTGAAAGAATCGCTAAATTAATATTTGCGTCAATAAGTTGGTCTGGAAAATAAGAGTCGTGCATTGGAAGACCCATGCGGTCACGAACAAGTTTGCGAATAAACAGCAACGAAGTTGCCATGTTTTACAACCCTTCTTTAATCAGGGCGCTACGTAAACGAGGTGCAACTTCTTCAGCAATATATTCGTCACGTGCTTTTTGACGGTTGTCGTCTAGTTTTGCATTTGCCGCAATAATTTCTAAATGAAGATCGCGATCATTTCGCCGTTTGTCAATTTTGCATAGGCGTACAAGAACACGTTCGTCAAATGGGTAGCCGGGTTTTGATTTATCAACAAGAGAACGATGTCCGTTTTCTTCGTGACGCCACAGTTCCCAAATAGTTCCAGCGGGTGTTGCTTCTGCTACTACGTAAAGTTGCGGATCGCCTTCCCAACCAATAGTTGAGTCGCCGTAATGCAACTTTTCTATAAACCATTCCGCAACCGACTCATGCCACACACACCGTCCGCCCGTCCACGCGGGTGTAACGATTGTTGGGTTAGGTGTGTGTGGCAGAGTCAGCATGGAATCAGACGGTAATGCCGCTGATCTTGGCGTTGGCGTTACGCCCGTCAGTTGCCATCTCGGAATAGCAGAACAACGTGCCTTCGTAGGCATCCGTGTTTGGGACACGATTCAGAATCGCGCCGTCATCCTGCATAAACTCCCAGTCAGACATCCGGTAGTTCTGCCAGCGGCGCATGGTAAGACCGTAAGCCACACCGTCCTCTACCAGATCCTTGTCATACACCATCGAAACAGTGTTTGAACCGGTGTTGCCCTGTGAAATGTCCGACATGTCAAGACCGGTGTAACCGCCCTTGAGATCGTTAGTCGTTGGGAACCGCTTGAGCGAAGTCAAAAGTCCAGCAACACCACGATGAACTTCTGCAGTCGTAACCCAGGTATCAAGCTGCTCGCCCGAATCCAAGTTCACTTCCTGCGAAGCCTCAATAAACATGTCTTCCGAAACTGCTCCAGCTGAAGTCTTCTCGTAAGAAGCCCAGTCTGCCCAATCTGCGGGATTAATGTTCCACAATGCACCAGTAGCTGAAACCTGCTTCTTAAGGCCAGTAATTTCTCGCTGGACTGCAGGAGCAGAAGTCTCGCCAGAACCGGTACGTGAAATCAGATCAGCATCGGTCGTTGCAATCGTAGGAGAAACCGTAATGGTCTTTGCTGCACGATCAATCGAAGTGATTCGAGTGGTGCCAACGTCAGCTGGCGTTCCTGCAACAGAACCAATGTCAATCACCATGTTGCGTGCAAACAAACGCATCTGGTTAGCAGTAGCGGTAAGCGTAATTACTGCACCAGTGTTTGTGCCAGTGGTCAAAGCAATCGTGCCAGAACCGTCGCCAAACGTCTGACGGTTTACGTCATTACGAAGGTCACGGACAACACCATTTGTCTCAGACTGGACTGCACGAACAAACGAACCGCGATCCGAACCCATAGACCGGATAACCGGGCCGGTGAGCTGGATGCGACCGTAGTTGTACTTAAGCTGAACGCGCTGCTCGGCATACTGCTGCGCACCGGCCGAAGGCAAAGCCTGTCCTTCTGCTCGGGCACCAACACCTTGGTTACGGCCAACGTTAATCGACACAACTGCTGCGCGACCTTCAACGTCTTCGGTGTTCATTTCCATTTGGGAAAGAAGGAAGACTTCGTTATTTAGAACTGAACGGACGCCGGGAAGGTAAAAGTCCTTCAGTACGGCGTCGGCATCAGTCCGGTTCAAGCTAGAAATAGTCATTGGGATACCCCTTTCAAGGGTTGAGAAGATTAAATGAGGATTTTCCGTTACCGCACCGGGCGGGCTAGGTCATCGACAGTCGCACTCCTGGTGCATATCCGTCTGTATTTCTTAATTTATTGCGTTGGCTCCTGGCCTATTTACATTGTAGACACAAAAACTACTTTGTCGCTACTATCCGCGCTGCCTACCTGCTAGAAATGCTTTAGCAGCGTTTCCTGCATCTTCCATAGAAGTAATTTCTTGCGAAGGTGTTCCTGCTTGACCATTAGGAATAACCGGCGTTTTAGTCAAACCAGACTTAATTTCATTCTGGTAATTTGTAACAACGCCTTGTTGCTTAGCTTTATAAATCTCAATTGCTTTATCAAGATCACCGGCTGCTTCTTGGTCGTTGTTTGCAATCCACAAAACTGAAAAGTTATCTACAGTTCCTTGGGGATAGCCGGCTGCTTCAATCTTTGTGTGTACGTCAGCAATAGCTTTTTGCTGGCGTGACATTTCGTCGCGTGCCGCAAGTTTTGCTTCAATAGTCTGTTCGACTGTTTCTGTAGTGAGTGCTTGTGTCTGTTCCAAAACTTCTACCGCCTCTGCTTTTTCTTCGGGTGTGGATGTGGGATCGCCAAGAATGTTGTTTGCAATAGTACGAAAGTCTTGAGCTGCTGTGGTTGGATCGGATGCAAACCCATTTGCAAGACTTAACCATGTTGATCGGTCTTCATCGTCGTATTGTTCAAACGCTTGATACCGATTTTCAAGTTCTGCTACGCGTGCTTTTGCTTCGCGCGCATCAATTCGATGTTTTGCTGCTTCTTCTCGAACAGCGGACAAAGCTGCTTGTGAGGCTTGCCGGTCAAGACCGGTTGTGTCTCGGTCAAGAATCGACGTTTCTTCTGATGTATCGTTTGATACTTGGGGTGTGGTGTCTGCAATGTCTGTCATGTCTGTCATGCGTTCTCCTTACGCTTGGGGTGTTGGTGGTTGCCCCATTGCTGGGGATGGGGGTTCTTCAGACATTTCTGCGTCAGCCATTTCTGACCCATCGGGCATTGTGTGTGTACCGTTGCCGGCCTGGATAGGCATTTGAGCTTGCGCTCCTGGTTCCATACCCAAACCGGCACCGGGTGGTCCCGTGGTAGCGGATGGTGCAAACGCTGCAAGTCCTGCAGCTTCTGACATTCGTTGCATGTCAATACCGGAAACGGCTTCGGTTGGTAGTGCTGCTGCAAGTGGAGACACGGATGCGGCCATCGCCTGTTCGGTCATTACGCCTGCCGCATACATTTCGTGAGCCAAAATGTGTGTGCGCACCAACTGTTGAATTTGTGGATCAAGATGTTCGTAACGTTCGGAGCGAACAAAATTGCGGTGATGGTAAATGTGGTTGGCGTGATCGTCAACAGTGTCCACGGTTCGGGGGTTACCTGATGACAGGAACGCGTTCTCTCTTAGCGCACGGGCCGTGTCAGGATCGGTTGCAGCAAGAATGTCGCCTTGATTTGGAATGTCTGCAACTTTTGAAAGTTCAGTAACAGATTTAATAATTCCACGATCAAAGAGTTGCATTGCCCACGCAGATTGTGCTGCGCGTCCACGCATTGAAAATGCTTCTTGAGGAACGTACGCGGTTGTGTGTCCTGCAATAGTGTTGCCAGACCATTTAATAATCTGTGGAATTCGTGCATCAGGCATTTTAATTGACGCAACTCGTTCATCCATAACTCTGACTTCCATCAAAGCTAAGACCATTGATCCAACTCGCGCCCACATGTGGGCAAGGTTTTTACCAAATCGTCCAACTGGAGTGTCATCGTTTTCAGAAAGAATTGACATTGCAATACCAGATTCAACTCCGGTTGGTGCTTGACCTCTAGAAATGTCATGGCCTCCAAGAACATCGTCCATCGCCCCACCAAGCATTGATGGTTGACGAATCCACCATTCAGGCATAACAGGCGGCGATTCGTAACGTGGGTGCATCCCATTGATTGGGTTGTACTCAACTGATTCTCCTGGGAGATCAGAAAGATCCGCAAGATTATCTACAGAACCTTCTGGTACCCAAAGCCGAGCATTGCCGGCTTGTTTCATGTGTTCAATAATTGATGACCATGAAGCGTTAATTGCTGCTTGGATTGGTACGGCGTCAGTAACAGGGGTGTGTCCGTACCATCGTCCGTGAATTGGTTGAACAATTCCAACAGAAATGTTAAGACGATCACGAAATGGGAAATACCAAGGGCTTTCGTCAACAATCATTTCGTTTACAGTTGTAACAATACGGCCTTCGCTGTTTCCGTTTGGGCGCTCGTAATACACGTACACCATTGTCAACGGAACATTTGATGCTCTTTCTCCTTCTGCTGCTTGCCACACTGAATCAAGTGCGCGAGCGTCAGCTTTTGGAAGATCAACAAGACCGTAAGTTTCTTGGACTTCTCCTGGAGGAAGAGCTAGACCTCGAATCCACCAACGTCCTTTTTCTGCATTCCTCGTTCCTGGTTCTACAGCAAATTCGTGGATTGACAAAGAAGTAATCTGTGGCGCACCTGACAAAATGTATTCGCCAGTTTCGGGATTTTGCCCAATTGGTTCACCAACACTTTGATCCCAGTCCACACAAATTGCGCCAGATCCACCGCACCAAATTGCTGCTGCGTTGTCGTAGCGAATATCTTCCCAATCGTCGTCGCGACAAACTTGGTTGATTGCTGATTCTGCAACTTTAGATGCTTGAATTGATGCGTCGTCTGGAGTGTCAGGCCAGACTTCAAACGTCAAAGCATTCTGTGTTAGCTTTGCAATCATTCGGTTGGAATCAGGGCCAATACGCGCAATAGTTGCACGGACTCGTTCAGGTTGACGGGGCAGTTCTTCGAGACGGCCTGAACCACGGTTCCAATAAGACCAATGTTTATTAAGCAAAAACTTTTGGTTTAGTGCAGCCTGTTGTCGTTGTTCTTGAATTGCTCGAAGTGAATGATCCCATTTGGTCCGAATTTTTGCAGGAGTGACTTCTTCCATCTGCTTGTCGGCTGCACCGGCATAAACGTCACTTCCATTTGCAGCGTAAACGTCACTCATAAATCAGAGTCCTTCGGGAATTGTGGGCACATGCTCACGTTGTGGTTGTTCACCATGTTCACGTTTTTCGTCCATGCGGTCAAGCGCAAGGATTTCTCCGACATGACGAGCGATAGTTCGATCAATAAGAAAACGGCGTTCAGATTTCCATTCGTTGCGTTCTTTACGAATGCTTTTAATCAACTCAAAAATAACAAGACCTAAAACAACAATTGTAAAAGAAGCAACAGAAGCAAGTTCGATCATGCGTTTACGTACCCTGCAATATCAGCCATTGTAGATTTCATACCTGCAAGTTCAATTTCAAGTTCGGATACTCGTTCATTAGCTTTCTCTAAAACGCCAGGTTCTGCAATTGTCCATCCAAGTTTCTTAACCATATTAAGCACTGTGTCTTCATGGATAACAAGCATTCCAACTGCAGGAAGTGTTTCTACATCAATTTGTAGATCAACAACTCTGCCTTCTTTGCGTCTTCCAGTTACAAAATCTGCGTTGCGTACTGCGTAGCTAGGAAATCTTCCAAGAACTTTCATGGTTTCTTCTTTCGTGGCACCCGTGTTTTTTTGGGTGTGGGTGTGGGTGTGGGTTTTAGTTCTGTCGTTTCTATTTCTTGAGTCCACATTTCTTCAAGCTGCTCAAGTTCTGTAGGTGTAACTGGATTAGTAACATTTACCGTTTGTTCCTTAATCGGCAAATCATTATCAATTAAAGGAATCTGAGCAATTGTGTAGACACCAACGTAAGGAACATCAAATTCAATTACCTTTGTTGATCCTGGATAAAACATTTCTGAAACAGGATTTTCGCAACGTACACGATAAGAAACAATGTGGATGTGTGATCGTTCAATACGAATGCGAAGACCCGAGATTTGTTTTGCTGTCCAGTTCATGTCTTACAGCCTAATCATTTACATTCGTCCAAGCACAGGATGGTGACGCGAAGGGCTATTCATTCGTTTTACTTGATCCCAAAGTTTTTCGTCTGGAGTTTGGGCTTCTTTTTTATTGTACTTACCTCGTACTGAATGTTTTGCTACTTCTGCAGCAGCATAAGAAGTTACGTCAACCATGTCATCGTGTGCCGCAGAAGGAAACATTGTCATTTCATCAAGATAATCATCACGCCAATCTGCAGTTTCAGGAATCCACAGTCGATGTTGTTCAGTTAATGCCATTGCAGTTTCAGCTCTTGAAACTTTAGATCCTTTTGCATCTAGCCATCTCATAACAACACCTGCACGTTGCGCTTCAGCAAACAAAGAATGGGTTGCCATAATTTTTTCAAGCCCAACCCACCGTGGTTTTTGTTCACGCCACACTTTTTCAATTAATGGTGAATGGTCAGCACCAGAAACGCGCACACGTTGCATGTCAAGAAGGATTAAATCGCACAGCCCATTGCGTGGTGGGGTAACTGCCCATGTTCCAAGTGCGGTATAATCAGATCGTTTGTTTGTTGTATAAGCCGTATCCATTGTCGAAAACACAGAACATTCGCTTGCATCAACTAAACGATCGCCAAGTAGATACGCCTTATCAGATCCAATGTGTTGTGTTTTGTAAGATTTAAAATTGTCGCGTTTAAATAAACCGCCACCAATTGCAATGGGTCTTTGCTGGTAAAGGGCGGGCCAAGCAAGCGGAGATGTTTTGCGAATATTTTCAAGGGCAGCTCGATCGTAAAGCTCAGGACACAATGCGTCTCCCGGCCGTCGGCCAAGCTCGTCGTCGTCTTCAGCCATTGCTGGAAGATGAAGACGCTTAATTCTCATGCCATAGTCTTCGACATCAAGAAGCCGTCCCATCAAATCGTCAATATGCCATCGTGACATAATAAGTAGATATTTGGTGCCCGCACCCATTCGTCTTGTTGTCCAAGTTGAATCCCACCATTCCCATGCGTCTTTTCGGAATGTTGGTGAATCGGCTTCTTTTTTTGATTTAACTGGGTCATCGCAAATAAGTAGATGCCCACCCTTGCCCGTAATAGGACCGTTGGCACCGGCAGTTGACATTCCGCCACCCTGCTCAAGTTCCCACGCGTCTTGCGCCCACACATCTTTTTTAGGTGTAAGCCCGTATTCAGGCCCAACTTCTTTCATAATGTCTCGAACTTTACGTCCCCAACCTCTAGCAAAATCTGCTTCGTACGAGGCAAGCAATACACGGTCTTTGCCTTTGGATCTAGCGAGATACCAAGCCGGCGTATATTTAGAACAAAGTTCAGATTTGCCGTGACGAACAGGTTGATCTACAAGTAGAAGATCGCAGGTGTCGTTGTCGAGCATGTCTACGATTGCATCCGAGGTGTATCTCAAATGTTTGTAATCACTCCACATGCCATTGGAATGATGAAGCGCAAAGTCTGCTGGAGAACGCAAGGCTCGTTCTTGCGACAACGTTTTGGTGTACCAAGCAATGGCTTCTGGTTCCCACGTCCTAATTTCTTCAATGGGGATTGCTTCAAGTTGTTGAAGTAACTCACTCATAGTTAAAGACCTTACGGTATAACAGCAACGTCACTGTACCAATTTTAATAAACCTGTTAGAATATAAGGGTACACCCACCTACAACAAAGGACACCTATATGAACATGGCCCAATTGAAGACTGTTCTTGTTGAAAATGAGCAGGCTCTTGGCTACCGAATCGAGACGTTGCGATCTGAACGATCTCTTATTAACAAAGAGATTAAAGAATTGCTTGTCGAGCAAAAAGCAAATGACCGAATGCTTGTTGCAGCAGAAGGCCGGACTAGGAAGTGACTCCCGGTACGGCAAAAGCAAAAGGTCGCGCCACCGAAAATCAGGCTGTCGATTGGCTGCGGGAAAATGGTTACCCGTATGCCGAACGGCGTCGTCTGGTTGGTTCAGAAGATCAGGGTGACGTTACTGGTATGCCTGGTATTTGTGTAGAAGTCAAATCTGCTGCTGCATGGAAACCTGTGCAGTGGTTGCGTGAGACTCGGGTTGAAATGGAAAATTCTCGGTCAGCGGTTGGATTTGTTATGGCACGCCCAAAAGGTGGGACAAATGTTAACGACTGGGTAATTATGATGCACCCCGACACTTTGTTGTCGTTGTTGACTGATGCCGGTTGGTGTGTTAAACCTACAAGTTTGTGCAAAATCGTTTCTGACGCTGAAGAGAATTGCACTCTTGCCCGAGGCCACCTGTCCGTCTGTGCGTTCCAAACGAAAATTTTTTGATGGGCTACTCTAATAATCGTTCCGCAGCCCGCCAAGACAAGGTTCGTCGCTCTCAACCGTATGCGGCACTTGCAGCAGGACGCCGTACAAATGCGCCAGTAGAGCTTGCGGCAGAACAGGCAGCTTACCGCAATCGTTTTGCCTCGAAGCGGGGTGGCGCTGATGTCACCCCGGTAGGTGCTCGCGTCTACGACATTAACGGCAACTACCCCGACATGTACATCAACCCATGATAATCCTGTGAGAATCCCATGAGAATCCTGTGAGAAACGAGTGATAATCCTGTGAGAAACGACCCATGCACCAAAGGATGCCGACTATCAATCAACCTCAAACTTAAAGAACCAGCCTGCGAAGACGGCTACTGCGAAATGCAAGAACTCGAAGAAACACCAGCTCACAGCCAGGTACTCACACCACCACCCACAAACCCTTGACAAACCCGCCCAATTGACATACCTTGACAAGACCAGTACGGCCACCGGCCGCAGCGGTGACATCTACAAGTTTGAGACACACACCAAGTGAACTCCTTGAAGAACACCACCCACCAAAACCCGAACGAGACAACAACTCACAAATTTTCGGAACACCCCGTATCTATATGGTATGTAT
>TARA_R110000803_G_scaffold163354_3_pt1 | contig 11095 bp, 15 predicted proteins | sample TARA_R110000803 | Tara Oceans TARA_R110000803 (sample SAMEA4397772) | marine metagenome | biome: Polar Biome; feature: [SRF] surface water layer (ENVO:00010504); material: water (ENVO:00002006), including particulate matter (ENVO:01000060) such as... | depth 5 m | reverse complement strand
GAGGATGCTCGAGGCAGGACGGCTGAGGAGATCGAGGGTGAGCTGGAGGCGAGACTCAGAGGTGCCTTGTCCGATACCAGTGCTGACACGAACATGGTGATAGAGGCCATGGAGGAAGACCCAGAACAATTGCACTAGGCAAATAGGTACTCCTGCGTTTCACGGGGAGCATGCATGGAGGACCCCGGACCCCCCCTATAGCAGTCGGGTACTTGCTATCTATTAATATAGTATCTTGCTCAAACAATTACCCAAAAATATTTCTACCTTGTTTTCCGTTTGGCTTGTCAGGAATATTCTTGGAACATGCACTAACTTGTCATCTCCAAGCTATCAACTACAGGCTGACAGAATCCGGCCTAAAATTTTTCGGATAAAAAATATCGCCGTACAGACCTTATCAAGTATTGTGTATTTAACAGTTCAAATACTTGCTGTAAGGTCGAAAATATGATATTTCTAGTACCTGTTCTAAGGAAGTCCTTATATGTCATACACGGATAAGGGCTTCCGCAATGTAGGGGTATGACATCAATGTCATCGCGTTAAGATCTTCCTACTTAAACGCAAGCATGCCCCATCCGCTATAGTCCTTCTTGTTTTGGTTAGGTTCATTTCTTGCCATGTCAAACGATCAATGACATGTCATACAGGCCTACTGCGCGGTAGTCCTTTATGACATACCGCGCATGCTGTGTCCCTCAAAAACCTCTGCTCATCGCAATCCAGAAGCAGCTATTAGCTGAACCGAGTAATAGGAATAGATGATATGCCAACTAAAAAAGATTCTCGTTTAGCCAGTGCAGGGGTGAGTGGATATAACAAACCGAAGCGCACACCAAGTCACGCAAAGAAAAGTCATGTGGTTGTTGCCAAGGAAGGGGGCAAGATCAAGACCATCCGTTTTGGGGAGCAAGGCGCCAGTACAGCAGGCAAGCCCAAGAAGGGAGAGTCGGAGGCAATGAAAAAGAAACGAGCTAGCTTCAAAGCACGTCATGGTAAGAATATCAAGAAAGGGAAAATGTCGGCCGCGTATTGGGCCGACAAAGCTAAGTGGTGAATATGTAGACAACCTATGACAATTTAGACACAATAGATATCATAAAGCTTGAGCAACAGGTCAATTTCGGCCAAGCTCAACTTAGAGGATACAGTCGATGAAAGGTGTTGACCATTTTAAGAAAGATGGAACCATATACAAAGGCGCCACGCATAAAATGTCTGACGGCTCTTTGCACAGCGGAAAGACTCACGGAAAGACTAGTGTAAAACTGTTCCATTTGAAGGACCTGTCCGCTACAGCTAAGAAGAAAGCAAAGTGACTGACTTCGAGTTATGGTGGAGCACACAGCACCAGACCATTGGTAAGGTGGCAGCCAAGGCCGCGTGGGACGCAGCCTATGCATCCATGGAGGAGAATCATGATGATACCGACTGTAACGAGGCGAATCGCTTGCTTCAGGATGGATCGGAGGACCCGACTTGGAGGCTGCCAGAATATATACCTGATTTCAGGGAGTACCTCGGTCAGCTTGTAGAAATTAAAAAAGACTAAACACTCCTATTTCTATGCATGACAAGTTGGCGGTATAGTACTTTATATGGATCTATCTACATTAACAGGCGTGCAGAAGGACAGGCTCCTATCACTCCCTAGAGACGAGCAGGTCAAGATAATTGATCTTCTAGACGAGCTTAATGTCGCCAAAAAGCGCAGCAGCGCATCCAGTAGCTTTATTGATTTCGTTCATGCCGTCTGGCCAGCCTTTATATCTGGGCGACATCACAAAATAATGGCCAAGGCCTTCGATAGAATTGTCTCTGGCGACCTCAAGCGGCTTATTATTAACATGCCGCCAAGACACACCAAGTCAGAATTCGCCTCGTATCACCTGCCAGCCTATTACCTTGGGCACCACCCGGATCGGAAAATCATTCAAACCTCACACACAGCCGACCTATCTGTTGGATTCGGCCGTAAAGTGCGTGATTTGGTTGCAGACCCCGATTATAGGGATATATTCCCAGAAACCAGCCTGAAGGCCGACTCCAAGGCAGCGGGACGCTGGGCCACCTCAAGGAAGGGCGAGTATTTCGCTATTGGTGTTGGCGGCGCCGTGACAGGTAAGGGTTCAGACCTGCTTATTATCGACGACCCTCACTCGGAGCAGGAAGGCCAGCAGGCCATGTCAGACCCGAAAGTGTTCGACAAAGTGTATGAATGGTACACATCAGGCCCAAGACAGCGATTACAGCCCGGCGCGGCCATTGTGGTTGTAATGACAAGATGGGGGTCGAAGGACTTAACAGGCAGGCTACTTGAGGCCCAAGCTAAGCGCGGTGGCAAGGAGCAGTGGGAAGTCATAGAATTTCCGGCGATACTACCCTCAGAAACATCCCTATGGCCTGAATACTGGTCAATAGAAGAGCTAGAGGCGCTAAGAGAAGAGCTGCCAAACTCAAAATGGATGGCTCAGTATCAGCAGAACCCAACCTCTGAAGAGGGCGCCATACTCAAGCGGGAGTGGTGGCAGATATGGGAGTCCGCCAGACCACCAGAGTGCGATTTCATTATCCAGACGTGGGATACAGCCTTTCTCAAGACAGAAACATCCGATTTCAGTGCCTGCACAACGTGGGGAGTGTTCTACAAAGCCAACGATAAAGGCCAGATGGCGCCGAATATGATCCTTCTGAGTGCATTTAAGGAGAGAATGGAGTTTCCAGACCTAAAGAAGAAGGCATACCAGCTCTACATGGACGAAAAACCCGATGCTTTTATTGTTGAAGGCAAGGCATCAGGCATGCCATTGATCTTTGAACTGCGAGCTATGGGTATACCAGTTCAAGATTTTGTACCAAGTCGAGGTAAGCGTGGTGCTCCTAATGACAAGATAGCTAGAGCGAACGCGGTAAGTGATCTTTTCGCGTCAGGCATCATTTGGCGACCTGCAACTCGTTGGGCGGAAGAGGTGGCCGATGAATGCGGCTCTTTTCCTCTTGGAGACCATGATGACTATGTAGACGCGACTGTGATGGCCTGTATGCGCTTCAGGCACGGCGGGTTCATTGTGTTGGATTCAGACGAGGATCAAGAAGAAAAACTGCCTCGCATGGCAGATTATTACTAACATGGAGAAGACCATGAAAAGCACCATGGATATTACAGAAACCGAAATGGTGTCTAGCGCCAGCTCGGACTTTCTACCTGATTGGTTAAGGCATTTAGCTGAAAGCTGCACGGATGATGAACTAGACAGCCTGATTAAGCATCTGGACAGTGATGATGAATTGGACGCCAAGGAAGACTCGGGCCAGTACATAAATAAGACGGGCGCCTCCTAGTGGCAATAAGCACATGGTTTGTAGAGAAGTGCCTACAGCCGATCTTTAGGCGCAACTCTCTTCTCGGCGATAAGCCCTACTTTGACAAGAATGACTTTGTTGTAGCTGGCGAACTGGAGCAGCTTTACCCCTTGATACTGCAAGAATTCTACGGCATTAAGGATCGGGTTAAAGACTTCGCTCCCTTTCAGACAATTAGCCCAGATCAGACCTATATATCAAATGATGAAAAATGGAAGATGTTCTTTTTGAAGGCGGGAGGCCTTCGGTTTGACCGTAATTGTGAAGAATTACCGTTTATTATGTCTATTTTGGATAAGTACCCAGATATTATTTCGGCGTATCTTTCGGTGCTAGGGCCTCGGAAAATGCTTAATCCCCACCACGGGCCTTGGTCTGGCGTGCTTAGAATGCATCTCGGGCTGGTCATCCCCACTGACGGGAAAGGCTGTACGCTAGTTAATGACAAGATTCCATATAGATGGAAGGCAGGTGAGGTTGTTGTGTTTGATGACACTTATGAGCATTTCGCCGTGAACGGAACAGATAGCGACCGTATTATTTTATTCCTTGATGTGTTGCGTCCACTACCATGGTTCTGGCATGCTGTTAACAAGTCGGTGATATACTGTGCGAGATTCCTGCCATACTTCAGGACACCGATTAAGCGTCATACCAGTTGGGAGCGAGAATTTTATGGCCATTGATAAAGCAGCTACTCCATTTTTACCAGAAGAGTTTGATGACTCTCCTATAACTGTAGAGATTCTTCCAGATGTGGATGAGGAGTTGATGGAGTTTTTCGGTGAAGATGATGTAGAAGTGGAAGTTGCTGAGTTTGGGGACAACCTTGCAGACTTTATTGAAGAGGGCGAACTCCAAGCTCTAGCCAGCGATTTAAAGGCAGGCTTTGATGCGGACAAAGCGTCCCGCAGGGACTGGGAGAGGACTTATGTAGAAGGCCTTAACCTGCTTGGACTAAAGTTTGAAGACAGAACAAAGCCGTGGGCTGGAGCCTCTGGTGTGTTCCACCCACTGCTAACTGAGGCAATTGTTCGATTCCAAGCACAGACCATTCAGGAAGTGTTCCCCGCGTCAGGACCCGTAAAAACCACTATTGTCGGTAGAGAGAGTAAAGAAAAGCTAGCTCAAGCGGTGCGTGTCGCAAATTACATGAATTATTTAACCACTAAAAAGATGGTTGAGTACCGTGATGAGACCGAAAGGCTTCTTTTCAGCCTGCCAATCTCTGGTTCAGCCTTCAGGAAGGTGTACTACGACCCTAACAGGGGCCGTCCAGCTGCTGTTTTCGTCCCAGCAGAAGATTTTGTGGTTTCATATAACACTACAAGCCTTGAAACTTGCCCTAGAGCCACCCACATTATGCGGAAGACCCCTAACGAGGTCAGGAAGCTGCAGGTGAGCGGCTGGTATTCCGACATAGATCTTCCGTCTCCCACCCCAGACTCCAATGAAATTAGAGATAAAATAGAGAGCATTACAGGTCAAGAGGAGAGTTATTCCTTTGATGGATGCCATACTTTATTGGAAATGCTGGTCGAGTTGGACGTGCCCGGCTATGAGGACATGGATGAGTACGGAGAACCCACAGGTGTTGAGCTTCCCTATGTCGTTACTCTTGACAAGTCAACAACTACGATACTTAGTATTAGACGCAACTGGAAAGAAGAGGATGAGCTAAAATTAAAGCGTAACCATTACTCCCACTACCAGTATTTGCCGGGCCTTGGATTCTACGGCTTTGGCTTGGTCCACATGATTGGCGGCCTTACTAAGTCAGCTACAAGCATTCTTAGGCAGCTAATTGACGCTGGCACACTAAGTAACCTACCGGGCGGACTAAAAACTCGCGGACTCAAGATTAAGGGTGATGACTCCCCAATAGAGCCGGGTGAATTCCGTGATGTAGATGTCCCTATGGGGGCTATTAAGGACAACATAACCTTCCTTCCGTACAAGGAGCCGTCAAACGTCCTGTACCAGTTGCTTGGTGATCTGGTTCAGACTGGCCGCCAGTTTGCATCCTCAGCGGACGTGAAGGCGTCAGATATCGACGGAGAGGCCCCTGTAGGTACCACTCTGGCGATACTCGAGCGTGAGATGAAGGTAATGAGCGCCATTCAGGCTCGCGTACATGCCGCTATGGGTAAAGAGCTAGTCATGCTGGCGGGTATCGTTGCAGACTACGGTCCAGAGGCCTACCCCTATGAGATGGACAGTCAGGAGACGGTCACCGCAGATTTTGATGACCGTATTGATATTATCCCTGTGTCAGACCCAAATGCTGGAACCATGGCCCAAAGGATCATGCAGTATCAGGCGGCACTGCAATTATCCGCTTCGGCGCCACAGATTTACGATATTCCGTTTCTTCACCGCCAGATGTTGCTGGTGCTGGGTATTCAGGATGCAGAAAGAATTGTGCCCCTAGAGGACGACATGCTTCCAGTTGACCCCGTCAGCGAGAACATGGCTATTATTACTGGCAAACCTGTTAAGTCCTTCCTGTACCAAGATCACGAGGCGCACATCCAGACCCATATGGCGGCAATCGAGAACCCAGATATAGCAGAAATGCTTGCTAAGGCTCCAAATGCTCAGGCGGTACAGGCGCAAATGTCGGCTCACATCGCAGAACACCTCGCCTTTGCCTATCGCGGGAAGATCGAGCAGGAGCTTGGCGTCCAGTTGCCCGGCCCAGATGAGGCGCTGCCTGAGGATATTGAGTTGCGCTTATCTCAGCTTGTTGCCCCAGCTGCGGCGCAGCTTACAGGGAAGGCGCAGAAGATGAAAAAGGCGGAGCAGGATGCCGAGCAACAGAAGGACCCAATCGTTCAGCAGCGTGAGCGTGAGCTGACACTTAAAGAGATGGAGGCAGAGGGCAAGTTAAAGCAGCAAGCCGAGTCATTAATGAACGATTATCGCAAGTCGCAAGATCGCAATCTTCTTGAAAGAGACAAGTTGGAAGGTCGCAATCTTCTTGAAAGAGACAAAATGGACTCTGCCGAAAGACAGAAACAGATAGAATTAGGTGTATCTCTTGCTACTAACCTGTTGAAAGCAAGCTCGGAAGGGGATAAGCTCTCTTCATTGGAGAATATAAAGGGTCTTGAAATTGGGCTTGCTATTGCTAAGGATGCTATGGATGACGGAACACTCAATCAGAGTAACCAATGAGCGGAAGTGATACGAATGCTCTGGAGTATTTGAACGCCTCCATCAGGGAAAATATGAATGAGGTCACTGATGTGCTTGCAGTTGGCGGCGCGTCTGATTTCGCAGAGTACAGATACCAATGCGGAGTTATCCAAGGATTGGCTATTGCGGAGCGAGAGCTTCTCGACATCAAGAAAAAGATAGAAGATGCATAAGAATTTGCCCCGCTAGGGGTTTATGACTACTCAGGAGGTCTTTATCCTGTGCAAGGAACACCTAATGTCTGAAGCATTAGCACAAGTTGGAAGCGTAGACGTGGATACCGTAAAGGTTCCTAAAGTCGATGATCGCACAGCCCAGCAACTTCCTGACCCAAAGGGTTATAGGATTTTAATCGCATTACCAGAAGTTGAAGAAAAGACGGAAGGCGGTATTATCAAGGCAGTCTCAACAATGCAAGTTGAGGAAACAGGCTCCATTGTGGGCTTTGTCATGAAAATAGGACCCGATGCTTATGCCGATGAAAAGAGATTCCCTACTGGTCCGTATTGCAAGCAGGGTGATTTCGTTATGATGAGGGCTTATTCCGGTACCCGATTCAAGATTCACGGCAAAGAATTCCGTTTAATCAACGATGACTCTGTTGAGGGTGTAGTACAAGACCCTCGTGGGATTACAAAACTATGACTACTGAGAATCAGCAAGCTACGAGCGAGGAGGATAAGTTCTTCGGCGTTCGCACCCCAGTTGTAGTCAAGGACGAAGGCACCGCCGACGATGGCGATAGCGGAGACAGTCTCAATATTGAGGTGGTTGAAGACCTTCCATTTGATCAACAGGCAAAAGCATCCCCTGAAGCATTGTCAGACGATTATGATGACGGAGAGCTGGAAAATTACAGCGCAGGGGTCCAGAAACGGATCAAGAAGCTGACCTTCCAGCGAGAAGAAGCCAAGCGGCAGATGGGTGAGGCCACCCTCATGCGTGAGGAGGCTATCCGTGTTGCCAAACACCTGTCAGATCAGAACAGGTATCAAGCAAACCAGCTAAGTGTAGGTGAGGAACAACTTGTAGATCGCACGTTGACTGCAGCTAACTATGCCGTCAACGAGGCGAAAAGCAGGTTGTCTCACGCCCATGAGACTGGCGACACCGAGGGCATGGTTGCGTCTCAGCAATACCTAAACGTAGCGCAGTATGAGCTACAGAAAGCGGTAGAGTACGAGCAAGACTTCCAGTTCAGGCGCAGCGGACACAGTCAGCAGCAAGCTCAATCACAAGCACAAGCACAAGCACAAGCACAGCGACCTCGCCAGCAGCAGGCGGTCCCACCTGATGAAAAGGCGGCTATGTGGGCGAAAGATAACCCATGGTTTGGGAATGACGAACATAAAGAGATGACTGCTCTGGCATATGGTATTCATGAGCAGTTGATCAAAAACGAAGGCATCACTCCGAGCACTGACAAGTACTACGACCGAATAAACACGGAGATGCGAAATCGTTTTCCAGAGTATTTCAATGAAGGCTCCCAAAGTAACGGGAATGGCAGTGGACGACAGCCAGTCTCACCTTCACGAAGGCCCACGCAGGTGGTCTCACCAAGTTCTAGAAACAATGGTGCAAAACCGCGCTCAGTGAAACTAACGTCCACCGCAGTCGCTCTCGCAAAGCGTCTCGGTTTAACCCAACAACAGTACGCCAAACAACTCGCTAAGGAGATGTCATAATGGCTGAAGAGCGCACTCCCAGAAATTCTGAAGATCGACAAACTGAAGCCCGTAAAAGTGATGCGTGGGTCCCTCAATCGGCATTACCAGTTCCTGCTCCGCAGGAAGGCTGGGTGTTCCGATGGATTCGCACTGCACAACTAGGCAATAGCGACAACACTAACGTGTCTAAGAAGTTCAGAGAAGGATGGGTTCCAGTGAAAGCTGAGGATCACAAAGAACTTCATATTATGTCGGATATTGGCTCTAGATTTGAGGGCAACATCGAAGTAGGTGGACTTCTGCTCTGTAAGGCTTCTGCCGAACAGATGACGCAGCGGACCAAATTCTACGACAGTAAGGCCGGTCAGCAGATGGAATCAGTTGATAACAACTTTTTGCGGGAAAATGACCCGCGTATGCCGATGCTACAGCCAGATCGCAAGACGCGCACGACTTTTGGCTCCAACTAACATGTTTGTTGGTTGGTAACTTTTATATGATAAGGAGCTAAACATGGCTACTTCAGCAGCACCATACGGGTTACGTCCCGTAAAGCGCGTTGATGGCATGGCGTATGCAGGCGCCACTTCGACGTATCTCATCGACCCAGCTGGGTTGGCGAATAACATTTTTAATGGTTCGCTTGTAATGCGAACTGCATCTGGCTACATCGCTCTGGCGACAGGCACAGGCGCTGATATCACTACCAATAACCTTGGTGGTTCTTCTATCGGTGGTTTGGGCGTGTTCATGGGCTGTGAGTATGTTGATGCCACTGGCATTGTGCAGCACTCTCAGTATTACCCTTCTGGCACCACTGGTGTTGTGAAGTGTATGGTGGTAGACGACCCGATGGTACTGTTCCAAGCGCAGATGGCTGGCGCAACTGGAATTGAAGATACTTGGCAGAACTGTGGCCTTACCGCCGCACAGAACGCCACAACATCTGGCAGTACTACAACTGGAAACTCAACTATGGCTTTGAACGCTACCACGGCTTCCACAGCGAAGGCCTTCAAGATCATTGCGTTTTCTTCAGCGGCGACAGACACATATGCAGACGTGCTTGTTCAAATTAACCCCGGCGCACATGCGTTTACAACCGATGTCGGAATCTAAGGAGTAGATTAGTATGGCTATTTCAAGAGCACAAATGCTGAAAGAACTCCTGCCGGGGCTTAACGCCTTGTTTGGATTGGAATACAGCAAGTATGATGACGAGCACGGTGCGATCTATGAGACCGAAGGGTCTGAACGGTCGTTTGAAGAAGAGACTAAACTCTCAGGCTTCGGCACTGCTCCAGTTAAAGCGGAAGGCGCTGCCATTGTTTATGACAATGCACAGGAAGCTTTTACTTCTCGTTACAACCACGAAACTATTGCCTTGGGCTTTAGCATCACTGAAGAGGCCATGGAAGACAATCTCTATGACTCTCTGAGTGCTCGCTATACCAAAGCACTGGCTCGTGCCATGGCGTACACCAAGCAGGTTAAGGCGGCTTATCCGTTGAATGCTGGGTTTGGTGTATTTACTAGTGGTGACAATGTGTCACTGTTTAACTCAAGCCACCCCCTTGTGGGCGGCGGTGTTAACGCTAACCGTCCGGCGGTAGCTGCCGACCTGAACGAAACCTCTTTGGAAGACGCTGTGATTAACATCGCGGCCTATACCGATGAGCGTGGACTTCTGATCGCTGCCCGTCCTTTGAAGCTGATCATTCCTTCATCTTTGCAGTTTGTTGCTACTCGACTGCTTGAGACTGAATTGCGTGTTGGCACGGCGGATAACGACCTGAACGCCATTAAGACTAATGGTGCTATTCCTCAGGGATACACTGTTAACCACTTTTTGACGGATGACGATGCTTGGTTCTTGCGAACCGATTGCCCTAACGGCATGAAGCACTTTGAGCGTGTTGCGCTTGAAACGTCAATGGACGGTGATTTCGACACAGGAAATGTCAGATACAAGGCGCGTGAACGCTACAGCTTTGGAGTTTCTGATCCTCTCGGAATGTACGGTAGTCCCGGCGCGGCATAAGCTTAACGGCTAAGTTGCTATAGAAGGCCTCCGAAAGGGGGCTTTTTTATATCTGTAACAAGAGCGCTGTTGACTTGTTAAATGCAAGAGAGTACAACTTAACTTGTCTCTGGAAAATCCAGCTTTGAAGACCGCCCAGACGGACGTTACGAAGACTTCAAAGCCAATCCTTTCGTAAAAGGTAATACAAAATGAGTTCTACAACTTTTTCTGGTCCCGTAACTTCAACCGCTGGTTTTGTCGGCGCTGTAACTGGCGCTGTGACTGGTACCCCCGTAATTACACCCTTAACTGTTGCCACACTACCTGTTGCCACTAGCGTTGCGGTCGGCACAACTGTCTATGTGACTGATGCTGCTACTAATGCAACCCTCGCGACTTCTGACGGCACCATCTGGCGCAGAGCAGACACTGGCGCAGTCGTATCCTAATAGGGGAAATTCATGGCTGACCAGAATCTAACAACTAAAACACTAACAGCAACTGGCTCTGTAAATGCTGGCCGTACTCGCATACGTTCCGTTTATTGCGGGTCCACGGCTGGCACTGTCGAGTTAAAGGATGGCGGCAGTGGTGGCACTTCCCGATTCTTACTGGCTATGGCGGCGGGTCAAATAATTGATCTTCCCGGTAGTGTTGAGTTTTCTACAGATTGTTATGCGACCCTCACTACAGCCAACTCTGTTATGTTTGTTTACTGACTTAGAGGTAATTTGTTATGACCAAGAAAGAAAAGCGAAAGGATTCGCCGCTGACCGACAAAGAGATCAAGTTCAAGAAGCAAGCTGCCGACGAGGACATGGATAGAAACATGCAAGAC
>TARA_R110000803_G_scaffold200577_2_pt1 | contig 11096 bp, 14 predicted proteins | sample TARA_R110000803 | Tara Oceans TARA_R110000803 (sample SAMEA4397772) | marine metagenome | biome: Polar Biome; feature: [SRF] surface water layer (ENVO:00010504); material: water (ENVO:00002006), including particulate matter (ENVO:01000060) such as... | depth 5 m | reverse complement strand
ATCTCAATGCTTTCTTTAGACATACCAAAAGCTGGTATTCTTAAAGGCTCATCTGTTCTTTTAATGTTAGCCCAGTCATTAAAATAGTAATATGCTGGCACATTTCCATCCTCATCACATTTTTCTGCTCTTAAAGTTTCGATAGGCATGTGCTCTAGCTGCAAAATCTTGCTCCTATCTTTTGAATATATTACCTGAACAGCACACTGACCCATAAGTTTCAAATCATAGCACAATCTTCTTACAACATCTTTTCTAAATAAAGACACCATCTGCGCATACTCATTAGGTTTCTTGTTGCTATCTGTCGCATTTAGCCCTTTTCCGTAGATTTGCTGGCTTATTCCATTTATAGCAGCATTGTTAGTAGGCGAGCCATTATAACGGTCTATAAGGTACTGAAAATAGTTATTGTCTGCTCCGTACTCTATCCAATTAGCGCCAGTAACTTCTTTAATCTCTGGTGAGGTGTATGTGCTTAAATTTACAAAGCCAAACTCTGATACTTTTGTTTTGCTAAATTGCCCTTTTTCGTTTCTTTTTTTCATATCACAATATAGTCATTATTGAAACCATCATACTCCTGGTATTGGTCTTTATTTATTTTGTAGAAATAATTCGGGTCTGAAATTATATCGTTTTTTTGCTCAGTGCAGAATATCCTATCCTTAAAAATTACCACCTCTTTTGTATCATCTTTATAAATAGTCATATCGTAAAAATGCCCCTCCACCATATTTGTATAAGTAGAATTGTACACGGCAAAGCCATCATTATCAATAAGAATATTACCAATATTATTAACTCGTGGCACTAATATATAATCTACAATAACATTCGTGCTATCATCTCTAATAGTCATAAAAGCATTGTCAACATACTCTCTTGGTATACATGCAAATCTATTGCTCGCTTGTGGTCTAAATAAAATCATCTATATATATAACGTATAAAAATTACTTATTTGTAAAAAACAAAAAAAAAAGCACCCCATTAAGAGTGCTTTTAAATATAGCAAAATTAAATGCTAGTTAGGTACTATTTGTTTGTCGGATATTCCAACACCCTCACCATCTATAAACAAAGGAGCGGTTTCTTCCATTCCCTCCATCACTAATGTATAGCCAGACAAATCTCCAGCTGCTGCTCCAGTTACAACTGTTCCACCAGTTACTTCCATTCCATTTTCTTTGCCACATAAAAAGAAATTGCCATAGTAATCTTCAACAATCACATAAGGTCTTGCAACCGCAATAGTTTGTAATTCTTGTTGAGTACAAGCGTCTAAGTAAGTTAGTGTAAGGTTTAAGGTCTGAGTATAAAAAGTTGTACCGTTTTCCCTCGAAGATGTCACAGCAGTTTCTAGGCTTGAACTACCTTTTACGTCATACTTAAACCACTTAGGTGCTTCTTCTTCCATTGTTAATGCTGAAATACAAGTCTCTAAGTCTAATATGGTATTTTTTATAGTACCAAAATCATTAAGGTACACATTTTTTATGCCTCCAAAGGCACTTTTACAAGGTAGTTTTCTACCGGTTGATAATAAACAAGGCATATATTTTTATGTTTTAAAAAAAAAAGGTGAGCAGATTATCTACCCACCCCTTTAAATTGATTAATTAATTGATTAAGCGTACTGCACTAGGTCAGATGCAATTCCAAATTGTACACCACTTGTAAAACGCATTACCATTCTCACATTGTTACTAGCGTCCAAATCACTCATATCTAAAACCTTAACCTCTTGTGTGGAGTTTAACAATCCAGTACCAAAGTAAAGGTTAGAACGTTGCGCTGCAAACATAGTATTGTCAGACAATCCTGGAGAAACGAAAATCTTAACTCCATTGATTGTTAAAGAGCCGTTATTCCACCATTGTGTCCCCATATTAGCCACACCATTTGCTCCAAGTCCATTAGCAGCAAAACCGCCAAGTGCTTGAACATATAATTTAGCTGCTTTACTTCCAACATAAAGAAACAAATCTTCTTTTCCATAAAGTGCTGCTGGTATTGCATCAACAACTTTGCTCATTTCAGCAATAATATTTGTAGCATCTAATGTTGCTGCTGTAATAGCTTGTGCAGCTGGAACATCTCCAGCAACTACTGCATCATTAATTAGTTTCTCAAAACCATTAAAAGAATTGTATGGCGCTCCTACTAGTACCGTATCTCCTTGCCAAATATTAAATTCGGTATTCTGAGCGACTTCGGCAGCTACATGTGCAATCATAAAGTCTGAAAATTTTGGTGGTAAAGTCTGACCTAGACCATAACCCATAGACTGAGCCTCCCAGTCATTAACAAAATCATACTTACAAAGTTGTAGGTTTACTTGAAGCTCTGTAGGCTGTAATATTTGCTCAGTCAACGTAATTGTTGAGGTTGGGTCAAAGTCGCAACCAGCTGCAGTTACTAATGCATTAGTTGCAAGTTTCTTAATTACTTCTTTAAAAGCAATGTTTGCCTTTACTGTTAAACCACCATCGTCAATAGTTGATGCAGATAATAATGCTGCTGCGATATACTCGCCAGCAAACTCTCCAGCATAGGTTGTAGTAATGTTGGTTGTCGTGCTTAAATTTACGTTTCTTTTATTCATTTTTTTATTTATTTAGTTTATTTAATACTCTATCTATAGCCGAGGTAAATTGTCCCTTACCAAATTCAACTTTTTTTATTTGTGGCTCTTTTGTTTCTGGATTGTGCTTAATCGGTTTAACAGCAGAAAGTTCTTCTTTGTCTTCTTCCATTTTTTCGTCTTCTTCCTCTGCCTCTACCTTATCTTTTTTAAGGTCTGCAATCGCATCTTCTAGGTTTTGAATTCTTTTCTCCATTCCCTCCCAATCTGCAACATCTGCCATTTCTTTTTTTTCTTCTTCCTCTAAGTCTTCTGTTGTATCTTCTTCCTTAGCTGGCACTTCATCAGACACCTCTCTCACGTCTGAAATAATACCCTCCTCCTCTACAACTAAAAGTCTGCCGTCTTCCAGGATATACTCCCCTACTGGCATTGCAACTTTTTCATCATCTGTAACAATGAATAACTCGTTTCCTTTTTCAAATGCTTCGGCACTTATTATTGTGCCATTTTCTAACTTCATTTCCATAAGTTTGACCTCTATGTTTAAAAGCGTTTTGATTTTGTTTAATGTGTTTTTGTCTTTCATACTATTTATATAACGATTATTAATTAACTTTTTGCATTTTCAGTCTGTTCTTGTTATAACTCCAATACCTTGTGCTTGCATAGAGCCATCACAACATTCATTTGAATAAGTTGCAGTGTCCCAGCATAAACAACCACGATTTCCTCCAGTTGGAGATGTTCTACTAGGTATAAATGTTTTACTATTTTTGTTATTTCTCTGCATCAAAAATAATATTTTTTATTTCGCTTAGTATAGCCTCGTTTTCTTTTTGCTCATCTGTCATAAAGTCTCCTAGTGTTTTATCTTTTGGTCTTTCCATTTTGTCTGCAAAATATCCCTCTATAGAAAAGCCTTTAACTTTATTTGATTTCACATACTCATTCCAGACCTCATCATTGTTAACTTTTACGCTGCCCATCCAAGTACCAACTGGCACATCTAAGCCATAAACTGCACTCTTGTCTTTCTCTTTGTTTTCTACAATCCAGCTTTCTACTAAAGTTAAGCCATTTAATACTTCTGCATGCTCCAGTGTAGAATTGCTCTGGTTTCCTTTCTGTAAGAACATTTGAGATGCCTTAACAATGGTTTCTTTTGAAAAGTATATGTAATACTCTCCCTCAGAGTTATTGCGGTAAATAGGCTTATTTGGAATTAACAGAGCGCCCATTAATATCTTTTTTTCCTTGTTAACCTCAGCTAATTGCAAACCTTGATTTTTTAAAGCTACAAAATCACTCTCTATTGCTGGGCTTTCTACTATAGAAATAGCCTCTACTCCAATATCGTCCTGGTCTTCGTCTAAAATGAGTTCAATTATCTTCATATATATATAACGTATAAAAAGTTACACTTTGCATTTTGGTGCTTAAATACTTGCTCCCTCTATAATATTTCTGTCTAATTCTTGTGCGCTTGTAACGTCATTACTTACAACGTAAGCCCTGGCTGGTCTTTGCATTTGTCCTCCTATAGCATCTGCTAATTGACTTTCTCCACTTGCGCCAACTACATTAAATGCTGGCGGTTGTGGTGCGCCTCCTCCACCTCCAGCGCTTGGCTGTGGAACATTTGCTGCACCTCCACCAGGTTGAAATTTTTGCGCTGCGATACCAGCAAGCTGTATTGCACCAGCCACACCCATTGCAATCATATTAGCAGTTCTTAGAGATTGGGTTGGCGTCCCATCTGTGGTTTCTGATGCTGCTTTCATTATTGCTTGCGCTGTGTTTATACCAGTTTGAGCCATACCTACAGCCTTACTAATAAGAAACGCTTTTTTTGCGTTTTTCTCATTTCCTTTTGCAAATAAATTAGCAATACCAGATATGTTAGCCAAAACATCTCCAGCTAGTTTAAACTTAGCATCTTGAAGTGTCTGCTCATCCTCTTTTATTTTTTTATTTGTTTCTTCTGTGCTGGTTAAGTTTGCTGCGTTAATTCGCTTTGTATATCCGTTACTTATTAGTGCAATCTGTGTCCAGTGTGCGTCCAAATCTATTAACTCTTGTACCTTCCTTTGCCTTTCCAACTCAAGTTTCTCTCCCTCAGAAACAGCTAACGCATTTTGTTCTGCTATTCTAGCTGCATCTAGTATTTTAGCAATGCCGTCTGTCCTTACTTTAGTTGCTGCAATCTTAGCATCTTCTATTGCTTTTATTGCTGCTGCATCTGCCTTTGCATCTGACGCTATCTTCTTACTTATGGTGTTAACCTCTCTTTGTACTTGCCTGGCTGTGTTTGCCCTGGCAGCAACTTGTCTGTTCACTGCTGCAATAGCCTCTGCCTCTTTATCTAAATTTTCTTTATTACTTCTGCTAAAGGTATTTTCTAGCACTTGAGCATCACGCCTTAATTCTAAGTATGTTGTTTCCTTGTCTAGTAGTGTATCTTCTAGCGCTTGGGCGTCCAGTAAGGCTTGTTTTCTTTCTTCTGCTGTGAATTTATCTTCCTCTCTTGATTTTAGCCTTAGCAGTGCTATTTCGCTCTGTAGCTTAGACCTTTCAACAATTAAGCCTCTTTCTATCTTGTCAGCCTTGGCTCTCATATCTGCAACTTTACCAGCAGCCTTAGCCTCTTTTACTTGTTCTTCTGCAAACTCCTTAACAGCCTTAGTTGCTGCCTTAACAAGCATTACGGTTGGGTTTATGTTTTCATTTAATTTAATAAAGCCCTTTTTAGCATCTTTTAATGCGCCACTAAAATCACCAGCAAATGCTTTTTTAATTGCACCACCTAAAATACCAAAGCTGTCAATTACGCCATTAATTTTGTCAGTGACAAATTCTGTTACACTCTTTTTAAACTTTTTTAAACTCTCTATTGGGTTAGTAAAAGTGTTTATTATGCCCTCCCCCAGGTCTGCCAGTAGGTCAACTAGGTTACCAGTTAGTGCGCCAATAATAGTCATAATCTTATTAAACTTGTTCTGCCCTTCCTCTGAGCCAGTAAACGCAGCCGTCAGCGCCACTATTCCAATTATAAGTGCACCAATACCAGTAGAAATTATTGCGCCCCTCATGCTCTTAAAACCAGTAGTTACCAATTTTAAACTGCCAGACATTTTTTTAAACCCAGAAATTGCTCCTCCAGTTAGTTTATCAAGTTGCCCTGTTAATGCGCTTGTATCTCCAGAGGTTTCTTTTACCTCACTGCCTACATCTTCAATACCTTTTTTAAGACCTTTTAAATCTTTCTCTGCATCGTCTGTGTCAACCTTTAAAGTATATGTTTTTGTTATAGACATTTCAATTCTCTTTTAAGTAATTTAATTCCATTTTTAATGCTTTTAGGCAACGCATTTTTACCCTGGGCTATTCTTATATTTTCAGTTTCTCCATTTACAATCTGCAGCAAATCAATTATATCCTTTATCATATTGTTGTATTTAGTAATTCAAAATCTGTTTTACCAGTAGTCAAATTTGTTTTTAAAGAATTAATTTTATATGTCTGCTGGTTAATCTCTATTAAATCATTAAGCTGCAAATTGTAGTATATTTTCATAGGTAGATAGGCAGTAACCTTTGTGAGCCTCATGCTATTGTTAAATACCTCTTGAATATATGTTTTGTACTCTGCATCAAATAAAGTTTTAGTAAAGTCATTTGCCAATCCACCAGGCTCATTTGCTAGGTACTCATTTAATTCGTTTTGAAAATGTATGTTGTACTCACTTACGGTTGGGTCAAGCCTAAAGCTATTTGAAGGTATCATATAGTCAGTTATGGTTACTCCTGGGCTGGAAGTAGCTGGGTTACGCAATCTTATTGCCTCTGAGTTTTCTTGTATAACACCATAAAACAATAAGGGCGCTCCTATATAGGGCTGCTGGTCTTCGTTTACAGAATATCCCCATTGTATACCAGTAGCTGTTGGAGGGTTAGAGTTTTGGTCATATAACCTCTCAAATTGGAAGTGCTCAAAAGGCAGTACTATTTTATAAGCCTCACTTGGCGCATCAAAAATATTTCCGTCTAAAGTAAAACTCATTGAACCCCAGCCACCATTTGTTAATTGATTAAATTGTTTTGCTAAAAAACTTCCCAACCCTTTGTATGTAAAATCTATTTGTTTAAATGGCAGCGCTGCATCTACAACTGATTTTTCTGTATCAAGGTACTTATCAATATTGTAAATGGTTGTACTGGCTTCGTAATAGTCATCTAAAGTTTTAACTACTATAATATCGTTTTCAACATAAGCCACTAGATTAAACATCTTAAACAAGCCACTTAGAAAATCAATAACTTTCATTTTAGGCATTTGTTGGGACGCGTTAAACTCAATATCTAAATTTGTCTGAAACGTATTTGTATTAAACCAATCATCGTTTTCGTCAAAAATAATTCCTGACTGGGTGTAAGTTCTCCTACTCCATAATCTTATAAAAATACCTTGTGTATTTGTACCTGGAGGAAAGACAACATTTGTTGCACTTGTAAATTGAAACGTATATGCGGCATTATCTAATATACCACTCTGCCCAGCGTATATAGTAAAAGCTTGGTTTCCTTGTTGGTTGTCTAATTGCAAAATAAGCGTGGCATCTCTATAAACTTGTAACCCCCATACATCTGTAGCGTTGTTTGGTCTTATATTAAACTCCATTCTTAAAAGAGATAGCGTTTGTACTGAGTTGCTAGTAATTGCCGTATTTGCGTATATCCCCCCAGTTATAGCATAAGATGCATTAAGTTGTTGATTTGTGCTAGATAGTGGTCCAATTAGCGTATAAGGCACTTCAAGTTGAGCGCCTGCCACTACTGGACCACTTTTTCTATGTAGCCACATATACAAGGTAGCCCAGCCGTTTTCGTTTGTTAAATTAAAAAAATCATCTGAGAATGTAAGGTCATATTTTGCCTCTATAGCAGAAATTATAGATTGCAGTCTAATTGCATATTTAAACTGGTTCCAATTTATTCCGTTTGCTGTTCCAGGAAGTGAGCCGTATACATTACCATATCCAGCTGCATTGGGATTACTATTGTAATACATTCTATCTGTATGCGTAATGAGAGGTATCATCATATCTCCATAACTGGTAAATTGCATTTGATTATATACATTCTGATATGAATACTCTCTGCTAAAATTTGAGGAAAAATCTAGTCCACTTAATTGTTGCTCTCCTAATATATCTTTTAAATTAACAGCATTTCCAAAAAAAGTAAGCCTATATGTATGCGCCACATTGTTTTTTAAGTCAACACCTTCTAACCTAATTTTACCCTCTTTGAACGGCAAGTCATTTAACTCTATTGCCGAGTTTTCTTTTATCCTAGCATCAAACCCATTTGTAACATGAAAATTATAATAGTGCTCAAATATCTTATTATTTTTTTTAGAGGCTGGAACAGCAAAGGTCTGTGTAAACTCTGTAAAAATCTTCGCAATATCCCTTACGTTTTTTATGGTCTGAGTTAGTTCGACGCTTTCGTCTTTGAATAAATCTACTCTTTTACCAGCTATGTATAATTGTAGTGTGCGCATTATCTAATGTTGTTTATGTAATCAAAGGCATCTTCAAATTCTATATTATATTGAATAAGTCTGTCATTTAAAGAAGTCTTATATTGGATATTTGATGTCTTTACTTTCACTGGTAATGTTTCAGTTGCCTTGAGATATATATTGCTTGTTAGCCATACGTACTCGCTTAAAAGTAGCTGCTCAAAAAACTGATTTGCAAACTCTGGATAGAAACCGCTGCTTAAAGTATAAGATTGTTTTGCTTGTGTATTAAATACTCTGTTTGGTGCATCTTCTATTGAGTATGTTGCTGCGCTATCGGTTGGGTATGTTATTGTATTTGCCTTATATCCCTCATTTATTCTTTGTAAGCGCCTGGTATTTTTTAAGAAAAACCACAAGTCTTGCTGCACACCATACTTATTGATAAAGGTAATCTTTTTACCATAGGCATACTTTGTACAATCTATTCTTTTAATATTACACACTACACCATCAACAGTTGTTACGCTGGTATCTGCATCAATAAAAGAATTGACCACAATACCTCCCAAACTTGTTATACTGGGTATTTTGCCTGGCTGTCCCTCTGGTGCTAATATGGTAAATGTGTTCAAAGGTGTAGGTGGCTGGTCGTTAGCTATTAAATATGTAGGTTCAACTCTATCAAATGGCAGTTCTGGGTTTGCGCCATCTGCAAAATCTCCATAAGCCTCAAAGCCCTTGTCAACCTCAACTGCTGGGCTGTCAACTACATTACCAGCACCATCAAAATCATCGTAGCTTTTTAAGTCTGTTTCTATGTCTACAAACTGAGGCACAAAGTTAACGTCATAAGCTATCTCCAGGTAATCTCTTGCTAGTTCTGCAATATCAAAATTAATAGTTTGCTGTGCAGCAGCTATCACATTTAGATTTTTAACAATATTGTACCTAACTACACCATCAACCTTTAATCTCAAAACTACAGATTTGGCTGATATACTTGTATATATGTATTTAAATTGTGGGTTTCTTAGTGCTAAATTTGCCATCTTAAAAGTCTAGTGTTAGTGTAGCTATAAATAAATATAACCTTATTGTTGAGTATTTATATTTTTCATCTTTGGAGATGTACTCCCAACCTAACATAAATCTGTTATGTGGGTAATGAAATGCTATGCCTAATGTCCAATCCATAATTTATTTTTTTGTACCTAGTATTATTGAATTATCAATATCTAATGAGTATGCCATTATCAAATCTTCTGGAAATTTTCTTAGCCCAGCCTCAAAAGGTTTTGTAAAAAACAAGTTGGCTTTTAAACCTTTGTTATATATACTTCTAGCAATTAAATAGGTCATACTATCATAACTCATAAAACGCCCTTGCTTATCTCTAAACTGAAATTTCTTTTTTCTAACCCATTTAGCAATACCCTTTGTTAAACCACCTTTCTTTCCAGTGCCACTTCCGTATTGAAACTTAGATAGCGCTGCACTTGTTTCTGGGTATGTTGAGGTTTTACCTTTTACACCTTTGTCAACAAATTTGCCGTAGTCCTCCATTAGAAAATCTAATAAAAAATCTTCCTGGCTTTTCTCTATGCTATAGGCAACAGAATTATATAATGGTCCACCACCCTTTTCATCTCTAGTTAGATTAGAACGTGATTGCTGTACAACATATTTTCCATACTTAGTTAGGACTTCTTCTACATTCTTGAATTTCATTAGCAAATATATATATCATTATAAATCAAAACCTCAAAATCTGCAGACCAGCCAGCCAACTCATTCTCAAACCTATCGTTAAAAGGTATTATAGAGGCATTTCCTTCCACTTGATACATTTCCTGGTGCAATGTACCCATTCGTAATTTCTGTACAAGTAACGTGAGGACAGATAGCTGTGTATTTAATATGTCTTGCTCATTATCATTTCCAGTAAACCTATCTGTAGTAATATCTTTTGACTGGTCTACAATATCACATGCCAAAATACTTATGTTAAACCTCAACACGTTTTCCTCTGCTGACACGCTATTGACTATAATGTGAGCCAGTGGAAATATATCTTGCTTGTTTAAATTAATTTTGCTTATATCTCCAATACTAACGGTATTAGTAAATTGAGTACTTAACAATTCGTTTTCTATTGTTGAGGTTAGCTGATAAAATCCTCTTATACTTTGTTGGCTCATTTGAAATTCTTTTTAATATTTTTTGCCTCCACTTCTGCCTTGTCTTTCATATATGATAGCATCATAAAGCATTCGTGTACTCCTAGTTTAGTGATATCTTCAAATCTTGTAATGTCCCCTTGAGCAAGTCCGTAAATTGCGTTATACCAGCCCCATTTGGTTGTGAAATTAGAAATTGCGTCAAGACCTCCCTCTCCTCCTTGTCCAAATAATTCATCATAGTTTCCGACAAGTCTAGTCCTAAATTCCACAAAAAAAAAATTGAAGATAAGACTGCGTCCATTGGCATATCTAAAATCTTATCATCATCTCCCACTTTGTATTCTGCTATAGCATACTTTCCTTTTAACTTGCTTGTGATAGGTCTATATAAGACCGCCATTGCCTTTTCTATATTTTCCCAGTCTCCAATATAGGTGTCTAAATCAATGTACTCTCCTAGCGTTAAATCGTCTAACTGTGGATGAAACCCATAACTCACATTATTAAGGATAAAACTTTTAACTAGCTTTGGTGTTTTCTCAAACATTTCTGTTAAAGTACTAACTATAAACTCGCTGTCCTTAAATTTAATACCCATTACATCCTTTAATTCTACCTGGCAGAATATCTCTATTATTTTTGCGCTTAGAAATTTTTCATCATCTACCTTTTTTTGAATTTTAAGGAAGTGCTTATACTGCCTTAATGTGATTTCGCTTAAATCTGTTGGTATGGTAATGTTAATGTTCATATATATATAACGTTTTTAAAATGGTTTTTTATACAAAGTAAATATAATA
>TARA_R110000803_G_scaffold13679_1_pt1 | contig 11164 bp, 12 predicted proteins | sample TARA_R110000803 | Tara Oceans TARA_R110000803 (sample SAMEA4397772) | marine metagenome | biome: Polar Biome; feature: [SRF] surface water layer (ENVO:00010504); material: water (ENVO:00002006), including particulate matter (ENVO:01000060) such as... | depth 5 m | reverse complement strand
AACACAAAGTAGAGATAAAAAAAATGTTTTGATAATATATAATGCCGCCTAAAAAAGTTAAGAAGGTGAAAAAACCTCGTCGTAAAACAAAGACACCGACACAGACACAAACCCAAAAACAGGTAGTAAATATTAATTTTGAGAAACCAAAAGAAAAGAAGCGGAAAAAAAAGAAGTCGCAACCAAAACAATTTGTCCCTGCTATTAGCACTATGAATATGTTAAGTAGTGATACTGCGAGATTTGATACTTTATATAATAGATTATATGATTTACAAAATCAGAAAGGATTTCCAACCCCTCCACCTCCACCCTCTCCCATGACTGCAACCAAAATAAAATCTGTGGGGACGGTTCCAATAGCAACACCCTTTAACGTAGAGTTATTTACCGCTACTACTCCGCCACCTGTGAAAGAACTACCGGTTGCGGAAGCAGTAGAAATTGTAAATCCTCCGTTATTTCCGAATGGAGTTCTTGGAGGTATTAAAGAGGCATACAATATATTTAATACTATTATGGCTGAAGAACCCGATTTAACACCACCGAAAGCAAAGGTTAAAAAGTCAAGACCACCGCCCGACGCACCCATACCCGAAACTGAACTCCGCTCGACGAGCGAATTACTCCCAATTAATATACCAAAACCAAAATATTTAGATTTAATGGACTCGGCAAACCCCTTACTTATTTCAAACGAACCACCAATACCATCATTACAGGATTTAATGTCTTACAAACCTAAACCTCAAGTGATTACTTTTGATATGGACGATATGGACGATATAGACCCTCCCAAACTTACTTTTAAATATGGCGATAATCAAGTGATTACTTTTGATAGAGACGGCGATGTTAATGAGATTGACCCCTATTCGCCCTCTGTTAATGTAGAAGGTTGGGCGATGCCCCCAGAGGGTTTAGATCAAGATTTATTAGTTAAAAAGCAATCCACTTTTGAAAGAGGTGTTGATTTGAAAAAATTAAAAGAGAAGTTGAAGAAAAATCAACAAGAGGCATCAGCATTAAAAGCGGAAAAATATAAGGGTGTAGGAATAAATGTAATGGAGGGTTTAACTGAAAATGATAATCTTATTCCAACGTATACCAGACCTATCCCGTTTCCATTACCCGTTAATTACAATACAAACCCTATAGTTGCATCAACTAACACGAGTAGAGAACCAGTCCCGTCGTTAGTTAGAGGGTTTGAAACCTTGGGTGCTGAAGAACGTGTTAGTGATGAAGAATATGAACCGACCTCACTCGGGGCGTTGTTCGGAAGACAAACAAGAGCAGACAAGGGGGTAAAAAGACCGCTATATAAACCCACACTTGATAAAATAAAAGCGGACGAGTTCCGTAATGAAACACTATTAAAAAATATTTTTGGAGCGTGGCGAAATGAAGCAACCGATAGTATTTCATTATAATAGGGGTTTCGCCCCCTTACGGCAAACTTCGTTCTTTTGTATTACTTTTTAAAAGTATAAAATTATAATATATTTCTAATATACAAATGGATTTTGACGAAGAACGGCACATAATAGAAGATGATGATTTTATTGCAATTGAGGATATAATGGGTCAAATTAGTTGTTTAACTCAAGACAATTTTCAACTATGGTATTTATATAAACAATTTAATATTAAATATTTTGATGATGAAGAAAAGGTTTACTTGGATAATGTTATTGAAAAATTAAAAGAGAAACAAATGAAGATAAATGATAAGAATAGTAAAAAATTAAAAGTAGCAGATTTAGGTATAGCAAAAATATTATAGGGGTTAAGCCCCCTTACGACAAAACTTCTTTTTGTTTTACTTTTAATAAAAGTATATGTATATTATATTAGAATGGCTGAAAATCAAGTAGCAGAAAGTAAAATTATAACTATTAATAGTGCTAATGCTGAAAGATTAAACGGAAGTAATTTATCTAATATAATATTTAATTTTAACGATGTTGTAAAACAAGCAACCGAAACAACAAGTACAATCTCTCTACAATCGGTGGAGATGCCCTTTAGCATATATAATGTAGACTACAACAGAAACAATATATCCATAAGAATAACAAGAGCAAACGGAACAACAACCGATTATGATTTAACATTAACAGAAGGTAATTATAACGCTAATACATTTAGATCGGAAGTTGTTGGGCGTTTTTTATCAATAACAGGTTTTAATTGTTTAATGACTATTTCACCTACAACAGGGGTTTTTAAATTAACTCCTTCAGATGCAACATTAACTAATATAATCGTTTTTCTAAATGGGACAACTTGTAATAAAATTATTGGTTTATCGCAAGATACAACTTTTCCATTTAGTTTAGCAAATCCAACCACTTTCAATTTCCCCTGTAATTTTTTGGGTGTTAAGAAACTTTCATTATATAGTGATGCTTTAGCAGGAAATAACATAGATAGTAATTCTCTCGGTGAAAATACTTTAATCAATACAATTAGCGTTAATGCTCCAGCATGGGGTTTAATTACATATAATAATGCATCTTTGAATGAAAGCATATTAAGGAATAAGTTTATAAATCGGATAGACCTTCAGGTCAGAGACGAAGAGGGGTTTTTAGTAGATTTTAATAATACGGATTACGAATTAACATTTATATTGAGAACATACACAGATTATAAGGAAAGACTAAAAGTAGGGGGTTTTAGCGATTTAGTAAGAAATGAACGCCGTGATAATGCGATTGAAACTATTTTAGATAACCCCGAAGAATATAAGGATTTACCAATTATAAACACATTAAGAAAATTGCAAATAAAAGAAGTAAATGATATTTCAAAATATCAAGATACAGAATTAGATATATTAATGGGGGATTAGAACCCTACGCCAAAAACTTCGTTCTACTTATTTAGACAGAACGAAGTTTTTGTTTTACCATAATTTTTTTATATTTCAATAGTATATAATGAGTCTATCCGTTCCTCGTGAAGTTGATTATTCCCAGCGTCCTACTGCCCTCCCTCCGAATACTATTAATACTGATGTTGTTGTTGCTCCGTCTAATGGTTCATCGTTCGGTAATGATGGTGATATTATTCAATTTACGCTCCCGTCCCGTGGGTTCTTAATTCCTTCTACTATGTATCTCCGGTATAAATGTGCCGTTGTTGGTGCTACGGCGGCTTCCAAGATGAGAGGCACTCCTTTTTATACCCCGTTTTCCCGTTCGCAGGTTTCTATCGGTGCTTCGGTTGTTGAAAGTCTTGAGGGTTATAACCAGTTGGCTAATATTCTTGTAAATACCAAAATGGACTTCGCCGAGAAATCGGGTCTTGCTTTCCCGCTTGGTCTTATTGATTACACTACTACCCCTACCTCCGCTAATCTTAATGGTCGTGTTATGTCTACTGCTACAGGCGAAACTTTTGACATGGCTGGCGCTCTCGGAAATATTTTATCAAATTCGGATCTGCTCGTGCCGTTGGGCGCGTGTCCTTCCGTGCAAATCCAACTCACTATGGACGCACTTGCTAATATGTTTACTGATGCGAACGCCACAGGCATTACTCTTTCTAACCTTGAACTATGCTTTCAATCGGTAGAGTTCGGAGCGGAGATTGACCCTATGATACTTTCTATGACTGATGGCGAGGGCAATATCCTCATCAAGTCGCAGTCTTTCACCTCGTCGTCGCAGGTTCTCCCAGTTCAGTCGGGGCAGACCGAACTCGTATACAATCAGCGTCTTTCGTCAATTAAGTCGCTTATTGCTAATTTCAACGGAGCGGGTGGTTGTGTTAATGATTGGGCTGACTCGGTAGATGTTACTAATGGTCTTGGCGATTACCAGTTTCTCATCGCTTCCCGTCCTTATCCGGTTCGTCCGCTTTCGGTTCTTCAGAACAAGGGCGGTGTTTACCAAGAACTCGCTGACTGCTGGAGCATGGCTCACTCGCTTTACTCGTCCAAACTTGCTATTACGCCGAAAGAGTTTAACGTTCAGGAGAACGGCGCAACCACATATGATAGTCCTGCGAAGTTCTATGTAGCCCAGAACTGCGAGAAACTTTCGTCTTCTGCTATGCTTACAGGTGTTTCGTCGCAACTTTCACCGATTTCGCTTCGTGTTAATTTCGGAGGTACTGCCGCAGGAAACGCGCACACCACCACCCTTATTTGCTGTTATGACGCCATTATGGTTATTAATCCTCTTGCTCGTCAGGTGCAGGTTCGCCAGTAGATTACACCTAATTTAAAGTTTAGTTTTTTAATAATATCATTATAATATAGCAATATGCTTACTATTAAAAAGCACAAGAAACCAATATTAAAACCCTGTGAAATGCGATGTGATAAACCGCTTCATAAGAAATTAGATAAGTTTGAATTAACAAAGTTTTTAAACCAGCATACAACTAATTTACTAATTGGGAAACCTCGTAGTGGTAAGACATCATTACTTTTCTCTCTATTTGAAAATAAGGAGATACTCCGTAAGGTTTACCATAAAATATACGTGTTCCAGCCAGAACCCTCACGTAGTTCTATGAAAAACGACATCTTCGGAAAACTTCCTCCCGACCAACTCTTCAACGAATTAAACTTTGAGAACCTTGATTTAGTCATGGACGAGATAGAAGCATCACCCGATTTAAATATTGCTATTATATTTGATGACGTGGGAGCATCTCTTAAAAACTTTGATACGATGAACCTGATGAAGAAATTAATATTCAATCGTCGCCATTTACATACTTCCGTTTTCTTCCTCGTCCAAACATACTACTCAATACCAAAAGATATTCGCAAACTCTTTAGCAACATTTTTGTATTTAGAGTTAATAAAAATGAACTAACTACTATTTTTGATGAAATCGTTGAAGATAAAGAATTAGTAGATATTGCACCTCAAATATCAAAACTTATTTACGACAAACCATATAATTTTATGTTTATAAATACAGATAGTCAGAGGATTTTTAAAAACTTTGATGAAATAATAATATCCTCATAATGTATAATGGCGATAATTACGGCTCTCGTTTCGGCACTCGTGCCTTTGATTGCGAATGAACTCTCAAAAGATGTAGACAAGATGGAAAAGGGCGGTAAGGTTACACGGAATAAAATGGTTGTGGTGCATAAAGGGGAGTTCGTCCTCCCTGCTAATGTTAAACCGACCCCCGCTCAACGTAAAGCGGTCACAAAGGGAAAGGCTCGCAAACCACCCGTAAAGCGTAAACCTCGTATTCGTAAACCGATCGGTAAACAACTTAAAAAAACTAAACCGAGGAAGTAGAATAAAAAAAGTTTTTATATAAAGTAATTGTATAACGATGTTTAAAAAAATCTCACGTTTTGGTCGTAATCTGTTTAAAAAGCAAGCGTCAGGAGTAAACAAGATTTTTAGCAAGATTGCAGACGGTTTAGATTATATATCGCCGAGTGATAATATGGATAGGTTTATTAATTCGCCAATCGCCGACGCACTCGCAAGAGCAACAGGGCAAACGGGCACGCTTGGAATGGTAAGAACCGGTAGTAAGGCTGTTCGTGGTGCGAGAGATACGGCAAAGATTGGGGCGGAAGTAGGTAGTATTTACGGAGATATTGCTGATAAAGGGTTAACTACAGATGTAGCACTTAATACTCTTGAACGTGTATCCCGCCTTAAAATACCGCAGGGTTAGAACATGATTTATTTTTGTATTACTTTTGTAAAAGTATATTTTTAATAAAAAGTATATATATAATGAGTTTTAACGTTGTAATTGATAGTAATGATAAGTTTTCAGGAACTAATATTGTAAGTTATAAATACGCTCTCGATTGGTCTTTTTTAGAACAAAGTGAGGATTATGATTTAACATTTTCTTTTGTAGTCACAGGTGAGAAGTCATACGAACAATTTGGCGAAATAAATTGTATTGGTCTATCGGGTCTTGGAACTCAAATCTTAACTTATAAGGCGAGTGATTCAACAAGTGCAAAAAACTCAAATGTTATAGGATTAATTGAGCGTGATGTTTACGCAAGACAAGACGGGAACGCTATGCAATCGTTTAAAGCATCAACTCGGAATGTTCCAGTAATTTTAAAAGGTCGCCCTTCTAATAACTTCTTTCAAGTTGATATATTAAAAAACTCAACCGAGTTTGCAAGTAACGCTTTATCAGGAACTAATGAGTATATTTTAATATTACATTTTAATAAGAGGGGTTAATGGAAAAGAACTCATTAGGATTGATAATAAACGATCTACGCAGTAAGCGAGATGCCTTATCTCTCTGTCACGAAGAGTTGAAGAGTAATAATGATGATTGGAATAAGGGGATTATAATATTGAGTTTAACCGGTGGTTTAATGGAAAGTGCAAAAATGAAATTAGAACTTACAGGGGCAGGTTGGGGATTGTTGCCGATTGTTATTAGTAGTATTATTGCGAGCATGAGTAGTTTAATAAAGTTTCGCAAATATCCCGAAAGAATGGAGGTATTAATTCAAGGAATAAGTTTATTAACGAACACCTTAAATAAATGTAGAAACCATGATGAGGTAGATGGTGATATTTTATTAGATTATAATATGGCGTTGGAGAAATTAGAAACATCGGTTTACCCCTCCGTTCGTAAGAAATATTTAAAACAATCACATAAAAATCTAATAGAAATAATGAAACAAGAAAAAAAATATTATGATGCTATTGATGATGTTAATTCGGGTAAAGATATTCAAACTGAAAGCGATATTAGTAGTGATGATTTAATAAATTACAGCAATTCGCCATTACAAACCAAACGATCATTACCTCAAATTAACGAAGATGTTGAAAATGTTTAATAATATATATTAAAATAGTAATTAAGGAAAATATATTATAAAACGAATATGTAATAGAATGTCTGAAGAACAAGCGGAGCAGATAGAACAAACACCCAATACTTACAACGAAATAACCAAAGGTTATATTTATAAGTGGAGAGAAAACCACCCCGATAGATATAATGAATATCATAGAAAATATTACGCTATTAAAAAAGAAGACCCTGAATGGCGATTAAAACATAACGAAAGATGCAAAGAATACAATAGAAAACATAAAGAAAAAAAGAGGGGTGGTTTGCCTCCTCGTCCTCGTGGAAGACCTAAAAAGGCAACAGATTTTATTTCTATGCTTGAAGAAACATTAATGAACGATGATGTTGATATTAGTGATGAGATTGTTTACTTGGAAAATTGATTTAAATAAATGGGTATATACTTATTTAACTTAAAAATATGCCTCGTACTGAAGCACAAAAACTATCTCAAAAGAAGTATAGGGATAAGAACCGCTCAAAGATTAACAATATTAATAACACTTCACGAAAGCGATGTTATGATAGGAAAGGTAGAGAATACCAAAAAGAATGGTATTTAAGAAATAGAAACTATGTTGGAACTGATAATATGAGTAAATATCTAATAACGCTATTTCACGGGGAAACCCCGTAATCCCCAAACTTCGTTATTTTGTATTACTTTTTTGAAAAGTATGGTTTATAATCATTTAGCGAAAAATTGATTTAAAAAATTTTTAATATGTATATAATATAATAGAATGTCGGAACGAAGCATCAACCCCAAGAGTTTAGGCATAAAGTCAAAAGACAAGATACTCAAAAAGTTCTCAAAAACATTCCAAATACCTCTTGCTAATGAAGCGGATTTAGTAGAGTATTTACAAAGCATAGGCGTAAAAACCCGTAAGCGGAAACCTAAAAATGTAGCAATAGCATTATGGTCTAAAGCAGGTGTTATATATAATGAAATACTGCAAGAAGAGCGAGAAGTAGAAGCACAACGCATTATAAAACGCACTAAAAAGGAAAATGTATTCATTAAAAATGTTGTTGATTTCACCAAGAAACCGACTTCACAGATGAGAACCTTTAGGTTGCCCCGTGCCGAAGTCATGGGTAAAATATTAAAACAATTAGTTAATTCCAAAACGAAAATGCTTATGCGTATTGGTGCGGTTTCATATCCACTAAATCAGGCGTTTATTGAGCGTATGATGGTTGGTATTGCGAATGGTGATTATCTGGTTGAGAATGCCTTTGGATACATTCGCTCGAGCGACGAGCAGGCAGTATATGAGTTAATGAACGCCACAACATTCAGTATTATAATTCTTGATACTGGATTGGCGAAAAAGAAAAAGAAAGGGGCATTCTTCAAACACCGGCATAATGTTCCCGATTTGGATATAACAAAGTATCAAATCTCATATAACGATGGCGTATATGAAAACTATGAGGAGAGTTGTTTTATCCAATCAATTACCTTGTTCTTTGAGAAAGAGGGGATTGACGCGACAGAGAAAATAGCACGGGCGAAATCTAAAATGATTACTCGCACCATGACCGCACAAGTAATAGAAAAAATAGCGAAAATATTGGAGGTTTCCATTTCAATTAGAGATGAGCGAGATGTTAAGGGAACTAACAAAACACGATTAGACATTAAAAATAAAGGGTGTGAACTTACAATTCCTTTAGGACTAATAGACGAACATTATTTCTTGATTCAAGAAGTCCCTATTACCAAATATGCTCTAATTAATTATAAAGAGTTGGAGGGTGTAGATAGGTGGAATGAGGTTTATAATAAAAATACAAAAAGAGATAAGAGGCGTTCTATTACCAGTTATGACGTAATCTCATATATGTTTGATAATAAAGAAACATACTTAACCGAACTATCACCGAACGATATGTTGGGAACAATTCATTATGATATTGGAATGAATATTGATGTTTATAATCCAAACGGCGAGGATTGTAGAGAAGTTAAATATAAAGAACGTGGTTTCTTCAAAGACAAAGAGATTAAAGAAACAGAGAACAAATGGGGTAAAACAACTAAAGAGGTAGTAGATGAGGAGGTTATATGCTACTTTGATTTTGAAAGCACAACCGATAGAGGAGAGGGTGATAAAGCAAATCCTCATCAAGCATATTTAGTTGTATATAAGACTTCAGACATGAGCGAACCTAAATGTATTGAAGGTAAGTTCTGCGGGAAGAGAATGCTTCAAGAGGTTTCTCGTTCGCATGGATATAAACCCATTCGGTTCATCGCCCATAATGTAAAATACGATTTCCAATTCTTATACGAACATTTGTATCAAGTCAGTAAAATCCAACGTGGAAGTATGCTCTTAAGTGCAAGGGCGGATTTCTATGTTGATGATTATAAGGTAAAGTTTAACTTTGTTGATAGTTATTCATTTATCGCAACTAAATTATCGGCATTCCCCAAGATGTTCGGGTTTCAAGGTGTTAAGGAAATTATGCCTTATTGTCTTTGGAACAGCAAGACCATTAAAGAACGCATTATTAAATCAAGTGATTGTGTTGAATATTGTGATAAACAAATAGTCAGTATGAATATCGGAAAAGATGTTAGTATTGAGGAAAAGGACGATTACTATAACTCGTTCATAGATAAGGCGGAAGAATGGGATTGTATTATTCACGATGAGGTTGATGGCGATGACCTCATAGACATTATAAAATATTCAAGAATGTATTGTATCGTAGATGTGGATATACTGCAAAAAGGATATGAAAAGTTTAGATCGTGGATTGATGAGGTTTGTGAGTTGGATATTAACCATTATATTACCCTTCCTTCAATCGCCGATGCTTATATGAAAAAGAGCGGGGTGTATGATGATTGTTTTGAAATCTCGGGTAGTCAATTGTTGTTTATACAGAAGTGTATGATAGGAGGTAGGACGATGACGAGCGAGAATAAGATGTTTGATTTTACTGGTGATAATGCTATTGAGTTAGATGACCTTGACGCAGTTTCATTATATCCGAGCGCGATGAAACGCATGGGTGGATATTTAAAAGGAGAACCTAAAGTATTACAAAATAAAACCTATGACTTCTTGAAATCGGTTGATGGGTATTTTGTGGAGATTGATATTATCAAAGTTGGAAAGAATATGAAGTTTCCGCTTATGTCTTATATCACAGATGCGGGGGTTCGTCTATGGACTAATGATATGGTCGGTAAGAAAATACATATAGACAAATACGCTCTTGAAGACTTGATTGAGTTTCAGTTAGTAGAGTTCAATATTGTTAAAGGATATTACTATGACGAGGACAGGAACTATCAAATCGGAAAGACGATACAGCATTTATTCAATACCCGTAAGGCGAAAAAAGATGAGATAATGCCTGATGGTTCAAAATGTAATCCTATAGAACAAGTCTATAAATTGCTTATGAATAGTGCTTATGGTAGAACGCTATTGAAACCCTTTGAGACAGAAAAAAAGTATATCACCGAGAAGAACAGCGAGGCGTATATTGTAAGACATTACGACAGCATCACCTCAATACAAAACCTACACGACAAAAGTGTTGAGATTACACAGACAAAACCTATTATAGAGCATTTTAACCTCGCTCATATTGGCGTTGAGGTGTTGAGTATGAGTAAAAGAATTATGAATGAACCTATGGTGTTGGCGGAAGATATAGGTGTTGAAATCTATTATCAGGATACGGACTCAACTCATACACCGGTCAAGGACATTCCTCGTTTGAAAGATGCGTACTTCAAGAAATACGGACGTGTATTAGAGGGTAATGATATGGGACAATTCAATTGTGATTTCAGCAGTAAGAAATTAAAGGGTAAAATCCGATCGGTTGAAAGTGTGTTCCTCGGCAAGAAATGCTATGTGGATAAACTGCAAGGCGACGAGGAAGGAGTTTATGATTATCATATTAGAATGAAAGGCGTTAGTGGTGATGCTATTGCTGATAAGGTTTTACAAGAAGGCGATGGTGTTGTGGATTTATACGAGCGACTATTTCATGGCGAAGAGATTACATTTGATTTATGCTGTCGTAATCAGAAGAGTTGCTTTGAAACTATGAGTGATGGGTTGATGACGAGCAGGTCTATATTTGAGAGGTGTATTCGGTTCGGTAATAAAGAGGAGGAGGAGGAATAAATATAAAATTGATTTGGTTTAAAGAGTTAATGTATATATTATATAACGATGTCTAAGGCATATACTATCTATGAAACTAAATGTGATGAATGTAATAAGACATTTAAATCAATTGCTGATAGTGGAAGATGTAATAAGTGTATTTGTAAAGAATCTGATATTAC
>TARA_R110000803_G_scaffold95372_3_pt1 | contig 11167 bp, 19 predicted proteins | sample TARA_R110000803 | Tara Oceans TARA_R110000803 (sample SAMEA4397772) | marine metagenome | biome: Polar Biome; feature: [SRF] surface water layer (ENVO:00010504); material: water (ENVO:00002006), including particulate matter (ENVO:01000060) such as... | depth 5 m | reverse complement strand
GTGGTAGCTAGTATATACGGATTAAAGACAGCCGATATTATGAAGAAAAAATAATGGTATGGGTTATCACAGTATTGTTGACCTACAACATACCAGTCAGCATGCACACAGAATATAATTTAATTACATTTGATGATGACCAGGCATGCCATGCGTACATCGAGGATAACAAAGTCGAACTGATTGACAGTATGTTAGAAAAATTTAATACCGATGATGGTCCAAAACTTAAATCATTCAAGTTTTATTGTGAAACAAAATATTTAGAGGAAGTATGAAAACAATATTATTACCAGCTGCACTATGCGTAATTGTGTTATTAGTTTTTAGTTGTGTCATGGACTCAGCTATGGCTGACAATGATGTCACATCTAGTGGAGCAACTGACATCGACCAGGCTAATAGTACAGGCAGCAACACAAGTATATCAGGTGGATATAATAGTGAAGCTACTACTAACTATCAATCAGGTTCATCAGCTAATACTACTAGCACAACTAACAATACTACCAATGCATACACTGGTGATTCCAGAGTAGTGCCTAGTGCATCAGCTCCAAGTATTAGCTCAATGAGCCAAGACTTATGTACCGTTGGTATATCTGCTGGTGGTCAAACTTTTTCATTTGGTGCAAGCCTGGGGTTTACCAAACGTGATTTAAATTGTGAACGATTAAAACTTGCTAAAGCTCTGTACGATATGAACATGAAAGTAGCAGCTATTGCTATCATGTGCCAGGACAGCCGTGTCTTTGCAGCTATGCATAGTGCTGGTACTTACTGCCCATATGATGGATCAATCGGTGCTGATGCTAAAGGTAAGTGGGAGAAGTACGGCAAGCTACGACCTGACTACGAAGAATACGTCAAGACGTTACGCATTACCGAGCAGATAGATAATCAAATATTAAAGGATATGGATGATGGTCAGGTTATTAATTATAGTGGCGGTTCTGTTAAATTGGGTAACGATAAGTAAATCTGAAACGATTTGCATACAAGACATACCCAACCCTGGAGACTCAACTTGTACCTCAACCTACTCCACAGGTACGGCAGCTACTACTAACAACATAATATCTCAAACCTTTAATGATGGCTCATGGAACGGCACGATGTTTCCTGACAGCTCTGATTTAAATGAAGCTAACGTACTTACTGGCAAGCATGGTAAGTTTGCTGAAACTACAGTCAGTAGTAATGACTTACTAACTGAAGCTGAAATCCAACAAGGTTTTACCAGCAACTTTAATGCTGAGATTAGATGGTGGAATAAAGAAGAGTCTACAGTCACTATGTATCAGCATGCTACGAATGGCACTGATACCATTAGTCAAAGTATAACCCTGACAGATACCACCAACCATAACTATCAATACAATGACTATGGCAACACATTAATTGTTGGACCTAATGCTGACAATACTCATGGCACATTAACAGCTGGGTTTAGTTTTGATATACAAGGTAATATTAATTACAACGGTGGTCATGCTGGAGTAGATGTAACTGATCCAACACTTACGATTGATTACACAGCTCTGACATCTGCCACTAGCACCACCATAGAATATTGCTGGCAAAAAAATCCACCGACTTGTCCTGGTCAGGATGAGATAGAAGAAGTCACCAACATTATAGAAGATTTTGAAGATAACTTTGAACTTATATTTGAAGATATAGAAACTATAGCTATCGATGTACCTGATGATTTAATCATGCCTGACTTTCAATGGGAAGCTGAAGAAATAATAGTAGATGAACCAACACTAGAACTAGAACTGTTTAGTGTTGAAACTGTGGACATGATGCCTGATATGGACACGGTAGAGATTATGAGCATACCAATAGATATGCCAATACCTGAACCTGAACTAGTGAATGAACCACTTAATACTGAGGAGATGATTGATGCCTACGATCCTGAGCCAACTATGGAAGTTACAATACAAGATGAACCCACAACTACAGAACCAGTTGCCGAGTCTATTGAGGTTGTGGCTGAACCTGAAGCAATGGCTATGGCAGAAGAAACTATGTCCGTGTCAGAAGAACCCACAGTGCCAGTGTCAGAAACCATTGAAGAAGAAATTGTCCAAGAAGAAAGTATTGAAGAAGAAGAAATTATCGAAGAAGAAACCATTGTCGAAACCCAAACAGAAGAAGAAGCTGCTGAACCAGTGGAAGAAGATATAGCTGTAGCAGCTGTAGAAGAAGAACCTGAAACAGTAGAAGCTGAGGTTAATGAGGACCAGCCTGAAGTAAATATAGATGTTGCTAAGATTGAAAAGTTTATTGATGGCAAAGTTAAGAGCCAGGTAGAAAAGGTAGAAGCAACCTTAGTAGTAGTAAATGAATTAGTCAGCCGAGCTATGATAGCTAACCAAGCTGACCTATCAAGCTATGCTACTATGAACGCAGCCCTGTTTGATAACCGAGAGCTGCCTGATGGCAACCCTGACTTCTTCAACCAGGTAGTCTTAGCTGGCTATGACAGAACTATTTACAACAACCAGGTATCGTTAGGTGCTAATGATCCTATTACTAATCACAATATAGAGCTTAAAAAGGCTAGTGATGCGTCTTTAAAAGCATATCTAATTTATAAGGAGAAACTAAATGAACTCAATGGTGTCTAAACTTACAGGCATAGCTGCCTTGATTGGTGTCGTATTAACTATTGGTGGTGTGTTTATATCCATTGGTAGTTTTGAAGAACGACTAAGCCAAATGGAAAACAAAGAATTTGTAGTTAATGAAACTGTAGATCTATCTAAGGTCAATGCAGATCTATCAACCTTAAAAGAAACTCTTGGAGTACAGGAAAGTTTAATCAAATACCTAGAGCTGCGTATTAATGAGCTTGCAACTAAACTGGATAATCCACTACTTAACTAATGCGTAAAGTCAAAGATGCTTTGCTTGGCAAATGCTCCGAGTGTGAGACAGAGATTTATCGTAATGATAAAGGCTGGGTAGTTGAAGAATACGATGGCATCTACAAAAGATACTTATGCCATGATTCCAGGGCCGAATCATCGTGTTTTACTACATATACCCGTAGTGGAGAATGACCATAAAGTTCATCTATAATTAACAATCATAACCTCAATATTGCATACAACAATTTTATTGGCTAAAAACTAGGAAAAAATGGCGGGAGTGACGGGACTCGAACCCGCAAAAATCCTTTTTTAGTACCACTAAAATCACAGTTTACCTACCTTTTTGCATTTTATACCACTTTCATAAGATTATAAAAATGCCAGTTTTCCAACAAAAAATATAACTATAAATAAAAACACAACCCCAACTTTTTATGTTGATCCATAAAGGTCATGTGCTATTATGACTCCGTAGTGACTTTTAATAACACACATAGAAAGATAACAAATGACATCTGAGCAAAGAAAAAGAGCTGTTGTACAACCATACACTTTACCAAAACATAATAAGAAAGCATTTAGAGTTTTAACAGAAACACAAGATGGAGTGCGTATTAAAAAATTTAATCCAACTTCACCACCTTATGTTTTTATGGCACAACCAAAGCAAGCAGCAGAAGATGCAGCTTACACTTATGCAGCAGAGATAAATCAAGCTGGTCCAGATATGTTTTATGATCGTACTAAGTTAGCATACGGTATTGAGTTGTATAAACAAGCAAGAAAAAACCAAGAAGCTACAAGTTATCCACGATCTTTAAGTGCTGATGAAAGAAGTATGGGTGAAACTAATTGTGATATGCACATTGCTAAAACTTCATTAATTAATATGGCTGTTCTAGATATTGATGAAAAAGTATTACAAGTTTTTATTAAAGAATTATTAAGTAAAGGAACTTACAGTAATGATAAAATTGGCCGTCTTATAGCAACTTTAAAACAAGTGTTAGATGCTTGTGTAAATCCACCATTAATGCCTCAAAAACAAAATAATGGTAAAGTCGTGATGAAAAAAGTTCCTAATATTATAGATAATAATAAATTAAGAGGATTAAAAGCATGGAAAAAAGGTAAAAGAGAAATAAAGCCAGTAGAAATTCCACAGAAAAAAGACATGCAACAAATTATAGATGCAGCAACTGGAGTGTATGGCATAATGTTTTTAGCAATTTCATTAACTGGCATGAGATGGCAAGAAGCAGCTGGTTTAATGTGGTCAAGAATTGGATGGAATAGTAGACAAATCACAATCGATCATGCCATTGTCAGAATATCTAAAGTAGCTACTTTAGTAGATCAAACAAAAACAGATGCTGGTCAAAGACTAATACCAATACCAGGGCAATTATTAGAAGCTTTAAAGCAATGGAAAAAAGATTCTAAGTCTGATGATAAATTTGTTTTTGGTAGAGATGGATCATTTATCCCACATGGCACAGTTTTACGTTATTTTAATAAAATTAAAGATAATTTAGGTTTAACATTTAAAGGTGGCATCCATTCACTTAGACATTATTATGCTAGTTTACTATTTGAGTGGCACAGTAAAAAAATAATTAGTTTAATTGAATTACAAGAAATGATTGGCCATGAAGATTGGGCCTTTACTGCCAAGGTATATGCTAAAGCATTTAATGACGAAGAACACAAATTTAAGCAGCTCGATAAGATCGATCAATTTTTACAAAACTAGTGTTTTTAGGGGGGTCCTGACGTACCAAAGCCTTTTGTTTTGTCAATCCTCGTACACCTGACAGCCTTTTTTTTTCTGCATTTGAACATTTTTGACAGAAAATTCTTTCAATTCCACGAAAATCATATTCCCAAGTAAATTTCTTATTGCTATAAAATGGATTAAATTTTTTGGAACATAAGTCACATTCCAAAGTACATTTACTTCTCACTGATCTAGGTATGGATCACTATACAACGCATCAATTACTTTACCTCGTAATGTGACTGGTGAACCATCGGCTCTCCGCAAGCATCTTGTTTTCAATATTGCTAACGCATCCATTGGATCAGGCCATGAGCTTAATTGTGCAGTCAAGTCATATCCAACTTCAATTAACATTGAATATAATGTGGTGCCTTCTTTAGTTGTGGGCCAAAAATTTATAACTCGTACATCACCAGTATCAGGATCAACTTCTACTTCTACATAAGTTTTTTGATTGTCGTGATAGAACGGTTTACGTTTGCCTGGTCGTCTGTTAGCTTTTATTTCAAATTGTTCGGGGCTACTGTTATTCATTTAACTATCCTTATTGATCGGTTGCGACCTGATTGTTTAGTTAAAAAACCTCGTTCTATTAATTGATTTACATTTTGATAAACAGCATGGACACTGACACCACGAAAATCAGCTATCTCTTGTAAGATTGGGCTGTATTCATGCTTCTTAATATAACTACGAATAAAATCTAAAACTGATTTTTGTGCTGGGGTCATTCAAATAATCCTATTAATTTATTTAAAAACCAACGAGCTTTGTATAGGCAAGGTAAGATGTCTCCTTTTTTGCCAGCCCTAGATAAATACTTCATAATCGAACCTCGAAGATAGCCAATGTATTCATCATGGCTGAGTTCATTTTGTATAATCTCTATAGTTTCAAGCTCTTTGTTTTCAGTATAATGGTTGGGTTTGTTTATTAAATCGTTCATACAAGACTCACGACAACTATGCTTAATAATATTGTGGCTATAATTAGTAAGCCAAATGGTGAAAAATAATTCATAAAACTCCTGGGTGGGGCCAAGGATTTAACTAGAAGGAAATCAGTATGAAAGACAACCCCTAGCCCCATAAAAATTAAAACGGGATATTATCGTCTAAAGAATTGTCATCAGCTGGTATTGGTGCTGCTGCAACTTCTTCATTCTTTTGCGTAATTTGAAAAGAAAGATTACCATCTTTTTTCCAAGCTGCTATTCTTGCAGCAACTTCCTTACCGTTTATTATTACTGTAATTGGACCATTAAAATCAGGACCTTTAGCATTTTTTTTCTCAGTTTCAGGGAACAAAGTGCCGAACCCTATTTTTTCGTAATTACTCATTTGTAGATTTACCTTTCTCTAGTTGTTTTTGAGTTTCTTGATATTCATTGCTGAATTTTTTAAACATGACATCGTTGTCACCTTTGATTCTCTTTAACCATTCTTTGTACTTAGATTGGCTAACAATTTTTTTCATGCCTGGTGCGTGACTAGCTGTCTTTAATGCAGTGATTAAAGTCTTATACATTTCATCATCTGATTGAACTGGTGTTTCTAATTCTCCAGTGTGCTTAACACCAACTATTTTTAAATGCTTAACAGTTGCTTCGGCATTTACAATTTCATCGGCTGTGGCAATGGTGTCGTTATTTAAGCCAAGAAAACCTAAAGCACGACCTATAGCTGAAGTTTCACAGTTTTCTAATGCTGACGTTTTATTGATATAGCCTTGTGATCGTATTTCTTCGGCATAACCAGTTGCTACTTCTATTCCATCTATTAAAACTGTACATGTCATACACACACTATTAGCAGTACGATCTATAATGTAGGTTTTTATAGTTAGCCTAGTGCCAAAATGTTTGCGTGCAACTCCTACTCTGGCTGCTACGGTTAAATAGTTTTTGCCTTTAAAATCCATAGACAATGCAGCTTCATTGTCTTTTATTTCTTTCATAGCTTTACTTAAAATTGAATCTGCTGAAATCATAATGTTCCTTTTGTTGTTAATTGATTAAGATAATTCATGGGCCTCTTGGTAAATTGCTTGAGCTTTAGCTTTTTGTTCATCACCTAAATCCCAATAAAAAGCATGCTCCCAATCAGGATCCATATTGCTTAATAATGTTTTGACTGAGCCTTGACTGTTTAAAATATGTCGGTCCCGTAGTCGTGATTGACGTTTGTAATATTCTAAATGCTCTTGCATGGCATCTGCCGTTAATAAATCACAATTACTGCTATCAAAAATTTTGTGTTCTTTCTCATTGCAATACAATAAAAATGGTCGTTTACCACCACTTGCAAAATGATAAAAAGCAGTTTGCCTGGCATGATCTATTTGTGGTGTGTCGGGCAACTTGGTAGTGCTAACAGTCCTGGTGCCATCTTTTTTTGGTCTACCTAATCTTGGTAGTTTGCATTTTTGCTCTAAAAGTTTTAGTTCATCTTCACCATCAATACGGCCTAGCAAATCAACATGAGTTAATGGCATGGTGACATTGCGTTCTGCTATAGCTGGTGATTGAAAAGCTAAACTTTTCCAGCCATCGTATGAAGTTCTTAAATAATCAACGGCCAAATGTTTTATGGCAGCATACTTTTCTTGGTCCTTTTCATCCCAAGGTTTGTAATTATTCATTTCTTGATTTAATAATTCTATGGCTTCATCCATAGAAAGTTTTTTATTGTTTTCTTTTTTGTTGCTACTGTAGGTCCATATCTCATCACAAAACATCATCTGGGTAATGGCCCCAATGGTAGTGCCAAAAAACATATTGATATTGGTTTTAAATTTACGTCTTTGTTCTTGGTTGCATGCAATGTATTTGTAAGCCCAAACAGCTAGTGGTTGGTTTAGCTGAGTTGGTGAGTAATGATCTAAATCAAACTCAATAAATTGCTGGGGAAGTATATTTAAAACATCATCTAAATTATCTATTTTTGCCATAAAACAAAATTAAATGATTTGGTCACATTTTGTCAATAATAAAGTTAAATGTGACTTATAAAAACATTAAAAAATGTTTAAAAACATGTGATATTTATTATGATTATTATTATATTTTGCAGATTTTGTGATCTTTTTAAGCATCACTATTGGCAATTTGTAGTAATTTTTAGGTATAAAAAAACTTAATCTAGGAACTTTGGTCGAGCCATTACAAAATCTAGGTAATGAAGCTGTTTTATTTTGCTAATTGGAATTGTCATGTAGTGTGCTGGATTGCCAAAAAATCCTAGCCACAGATGAGGTTCGTGTTTGTCAATGGGTGTGCTGTAGCCAGTTAAAAAACCAACATAAAAATCTTTAGCTTTAGTTTTTATCATAAGAGGACTGTGCAAAGCATCAATAACATTTTCACTACTAACTAAAGTAGGAAGTTTTTGGAACATGTGAACACATCGAGCTGAATTTGCAAAATATTTATTGTTAGTACCAGCTTCAGAATAGACGGCCCAATGACTATCTACATACTCTTTAGGACAATAAAAACTAAGTGGTTGCTGCTTAAATACAACTTTTAATTCGTGAGTTTTACAAGCACCAGCATCAACAAACTTTATATTCTCACCTGGTATTTGATAAAACTCGGTCCAGTTAAAATTATATTCGGCAGCAATGTTTTTTGCTAGATCAATAGGTATAGATCGTTTGCCATTTAAGATACGGGATAAGTGTTCACGAGTGTACATTTTGTTTACACCTTTAGTGTATCGAGTGTACATATCAGAGACAGTAATATCCCGTTGTTGTAAAACTTTTTTCATAAGAAAATCTGTTGGACCTCTTTGGAGTATAATTGATTCTGCGTTCATATAGTATATTTTATTACCTTTTTGGTTAATTATAGGATTGTGATTTTTTAAGTCAAGTTTAAGTTATGTTTAATATATGATTTATTTGGTCATATTTTAATATGTAAATCATGTACTTAGAAAAATGGTGTAATTTAACTAATATTTCAAAACGAGAATTGTCTAAAAGATTAGGCAATGCAAGCCCCACTACGGTCACGAGATGGACCAAGAGTAAACGGTTTCCAACTCCACAAAGTTTAATCAAAATTGAAAAACTTACTGAAGGTGTGGTGACTGCAAATGATTTTGTAAAACAATGGGAAGAAGCACATGGTAAGCAAGAAGGATAAATTTACTAAAGATAAATTTAAATTAGTTTTAGTAGAGTGGACCGATGCCATGGATTTTGACAATGGTTGGCACGATTTGAAAAAAGTTCAGGCAGCTCAAGTCGAGCAAGTCGTATCAGTTGGTTGGATCGTCACCGAGGATGATAAGCATATAGTTTTAAGCTCAGATTTTTGCAGTGATTGTACCAGTGGTCGGGCTATAGCTATACCGAAAGATTGGTGCCAAAAAATTATAGAATTAAGTGAGAATAAAAATGGATCCTGATGATGAATTTGGTTGGTAGATGATTATTGATCTAAAATGGTATGAATTTTTTGCAGCAGCTTCTACGGGTATATTGCGTAAAAGTCAGTCGATTGCTTTAGAACATAAAGACGCATACGGAGCTGTTTTTAACCCCGTAAATGATGTTGGCTGGCAGGTAGTATCGGGAGCATCAGAAATGGCCTGTGCGAGTGCTTTAAAACGATATTATAGCCATCCTGTAAATACTTTTAAGGCCCCTGATATTGAACCGCATTACGAAGTTAAATGTCAGATGCACAAAACCATAGATGCATCAAAACAAGAAAATTATTTAATCATTCGTGACAACATGGAGGACAATTATTATTACATCCTGGTGTTGTGTCATAGCCTAACCCGTTATGAAGTTGTTGGTTATATTAAGGGTGCTGATGGCAAACAAAAAGAATGGCAACGTCAAATCGGCAATCGGCCACCATTTTATGCGGTGCCAATTTTGTCACTTACTCCAATCGAAATAATCCAATAATGGCTGATCTAAGAATACTAAGTTTAGGTGCTGGTGTACAAAGTAGCACGTTAGCTTTAATGATGGAACGTGGTGAAGTGCAAAAACCTGACGCATGTATATTTTCCGATACAATGTCAGAGCCTAAAGCCGTGATGGATTGGTTAGAGTGGTTAAAAACTCAATTATCGTTTCCTGTACACATAGTCAGCAAAGGTAATTTAAGACAAGAAACGATTGATGCTGCCACTGGAGTTGGCAAATACAAATATGTGACTATACCTGTATATACTGTAAATGCTAAAACACAAAAAAAGGGGTTGTTGCGTAGGCAATGCACTTCGGAATATAAAATATTACCAGTCAATAAAAAGGTCAGAGATTTACTAGGTTTAAAAAAATATCAGCATGTAAAAAAGGGCACCGAAGTTGAGATGTACATGGGTATTTCTTATGATGAAGTGACTCGGATGCGTACCAATCAAGTTAAATATATTAAAAATGTTTATCCATTGGTTGATCTTAAAATGCGTAGACAAGACTGCATAAACTGGATGGAAAATTATGGTTATCCAAAGCCACCACGATCTGCGTGTACTTTTTGTCCGTTTCACAGCAACGAAGAATGGTTACATATAAAACAAAACAAGTCTGAATGGGATGAAGTTGTGGCACTAGATAAAGCAATTCGACATGGCACAAAACGACCAGAGGATGAAATATTCTTACATCGTTCTTGTAAACCCATTAACGAAATAGATTTTGAAAAAAAAGATGATCAATACAATTTATTTGAAAACGACTGCCAAGGCATGTGTGGAGTATGAACAATTTCAAGCACAGCTGTATTGATGTTGGTAGTGGCTTTATCATAGCTATACTAATTCAGGTGCATATCTTTCCATGGTTTGGACTCTATCCAAGCATAAGTGACACTATCGGCATATCACTAATATTTACTTGCATATCAATCATAAGATCTTGGTTGTGGAGAATATTTTTAGTATGAGCTGGGGCAAATTCATCAGAGCTGACATCACACCACAATCTAAAATAGTTTATTTATACCTGGAAGAATTTATGGCTAGGCATAAACGAGTGTACTGTCGGCAAGCTACCATGGCCAAAGATTTAGGTTTAAGTAAAAGAACCATAGTGCGTTGCATTAAAGAGCTATCCGCACATAATTATATATCAAGAAAACGATTGCGGAGTAGTTGTGATTATTCGGTCCATTTAGGGTTGCTGCATAAAGAAACGTCAAATCTGGCCACTATTAGTAGACCTAGTAATCTATATAATAAATCTAATACTTATAAGACTACTAAGAAGAGGACAAATTTGTCTTATCTTACCCAACACCTCGGCAAGAACCTAAAAGCAAACTACAAAACTAAGGTCAAAGAAATCAATGCTGGCACACAACTAAAAAAAGCCGAGCAAGATAAGGTCAATAAATTTTTTAGTGGTATGGATAAGGAAGTTAAGGCTGAGTTTTGGAACAACTTGCTTAATGGGACTTTAGAGTGGCCCTCTGATTTGCCACAATTGGGAAAGGTCAAAGCATGAGGGCTTTTTTTATGCCAACTTGGAGCCT
>TARA_R110000803_G_scaffold48517_1_pt1 | contig 11168 bp, 10 predicted proteins | sample TARA_R110000803 | Tara Oceans TARA_R110000803 (sample SAMEA4397772) | marine metagenome | biome: Polar Biome; feature: [SRF] surface water layer (ENVO:00010504); material: water (ENVO:00002006), including particulate matter (ENVO:01000060) such as... | depth 5 m | reverse complement strand
TCTTTTAAACAAGGTAATAGTGCTTTAAATTTTTCACACCTAGCAGGGACAGCATCATCAGAACAGGTAGGTAACCTACCAAGTAGTAAAATAACGAGTGGAATTATGGATATAAATAGAATACCTGATTTAGCAAGTAGTAAAATAACCTCAGGGATTATAGCAGATGCGAGATTACCTAATACTCTATTAAGGAGTGATACAGCAGAACAAATTATAAATAGCGGAAGCACCAACGGAACTAATTTTCATATAAGGCACAGTTCTAATTTTCAAGGTGACCCCGCATTATATATTGAAGATTATAACGCTGTAGGGTCAGAAATACAATCTGCTATATTCTCCTTAGATAACGATGATGTAGCGATTAAAAATACCGATAGTGACGGAGGAGTTGTTTTTTATAATAACACGAACACTTTTTTAGGTAGATTAGATAATGACGGCATGAATATTAAAAGCGGTTTAACGTATAAAGTTAATGGAACTGCTATAGCAACAATAACAACAACAGCACAGACTATAGAAGGAGTCAAAACATTCGCAGACCAACCTATTTTCGCTAACGGTATTAATGCTTCTACTAACAGTATATTAGGGGCGTCGTCTGGAACTCATTCACATACTATTTATGGTAGTGTGGATTTACAAGCAACTATTACACAAGTAGCAGGAAAAGAAGCAAACTTACGAACTACAGTAGTAACAGGAAACTTAACACAAACAGGAGGCAACACCTCTTTAACAGGAAACCTAACCCACCAAGGAGGAATAATAGATATAACAGGAGATGTATTATTAGATGGTCATATGACAGTAGATATAGGACACGATATCAAAATTCTTAATGATAGCGTAGGAATATTTTCAAGAGTATCAACCTTAGAAGGTAATAGACATCTACTACATATTTTAGGTTCTACATCTGTTAATACTTCTTTAGTAATGTCGTGTAAATTTTGGAGTCTTCCTATGAATAACGGTTATGCTACTAATGATATGATTATGGGTCAGGGTCATACGAATACCCCACAAACAAAAAAATATTCTAACCATTATCAGACCGTTTTTGATGGAGTATTAGGAACAGACTTAACCGACTTTACTAAAACACAAAGTAGTGTAGCGGGTGTTGGTTATGGAGTAGATATAGCATTAGTGTCAAGTGATTGGAGTGAAGGTGGGACTACTTTACTGAATGTTATTATTAGCGGGACTGGATATATAAATTGGGGTCATTCTTCTTTTCCTTCTGCTTCAAGGAATAAATACAACAAACTCATTAGAATAGGTCATTACTGCGATGACGCTGTTAAATTGACTATAGACGGACAAGCAATAGTATGGGCAAAATATAGTTTTTCTAATTCTATATCAGGGACAGGCAACGACAATTATAATAGTTTGTGTGTGGTTCGGGGCGATATATCTGCTTTAGAAATACTTTATGTAGGTGGAACTGGAGGTAATTTTTTAACACTACAGTTTAATGTTATGGGTGCTTGGGATTAATTCAAATTTTTTATCTTAACTTATATTATAAGAAAATATGCCGATGCTTCATATAAATTTAACGAATGAAAAACAAGAAGTAGATATAGGTAGAGATATTAAAGCTCAAAGTATGATATTAAGAAAAATTGTAGTTGTCCGAGATGCTTTAGCGTCTGAAGATGTTGATAACTCAGAATTAGGACTCCATATAGACCTACACCGCATGATTAACGGAGTTGAAACGCTATCTAATATTAGTCAAGGAAATCATATCTATATACCTGTTTCAGACCGTAATAATTCGGCGGATAGAATTCATCAACAATATGATTTTAATATTAGATTCAACGCCGAATATATACCTAGAAAATTTCCTATTAATTTATATAAAAAAAATATGTCTGCGGTTAGTTTTGCGTCAGGAACTGATGGTTCATTTGATTCAGTTGATTTATATTTTGAATATGAAGAATTACATTAAAAAAAATATTGTATTATATTATATGTCAGATTTTGAATTTATTGAACCAGATGATTTAGTATATAACGAAGAATCAAAAAGACGAACAAGTATTTTAGGAGATATTGGAGATTTATTTTATGGTTCTAAAAAACACCCTATAATAACTCAAGAGATTAAAGAATATACACAAGGCGATGATATAGACCAAGATTTATTAAATCAATTACATAAAGAATATATTAATTCAGAATCAACAATATCTAAATTAACAACTAGACGGCGACGGGATTATTCAAAAATAAAGGAAATTGAAGAACGCCCAGAAACTCTTTTTAATGAAATTGCAACAAGGACAGAACACCAAATTTTAGCAAAAAACCACAATCCTATTAATAAAAAAAAGATTATGGAGTTAATGATAGATTCTTATAATGTATATGGCGAAGCAACAATAGATAATAGTGACTCAGATACGCAAGTAAATATTATAGATAAAGGGGGTTATTTAGTGGTTTCTTTTAGAGGAACAGAAGAAACACATATGCAAGATATAATAACAGATATTAATACTTTTTCCAGCAAATTAAGCGATTATTTTAATTTTATTAAAGATGAAGATGATTTAAAAGTTCATTCAGGTTTTTTAAAAGCGGTGGTATCTGTTTATTATGCTGTAAAAAATCAAATACAAGGACGGGATTATGACGGGACAGGGCATAGTATGGGGTCAGTGGAGATTTGCTTATTCAGTTATATCTATTATTTAGAAACAAATATTAGACCAATTAATTTAATTACTTTTGGGAGTCCAAGATTTATATTAGATAGTCCAGAATATCCAGCGAGTAGATTTAATGATGTTTTAGATTGTGTGAGAATCATGAATATTAACGATATTGTAAGTTATTTACCTTCCAACGATTCAACCTTTAGTAGTGCTTTAAAAGGAGGATTCAAAGGAGCAGAATCAGGAGCGAGTATAGGGGCGTATGGTGGTAGTCAGGGAGCATTATTAGGAGCGGGTATAGGTTCGTTAATTGGTAGTGTTGGTGGAATGATGGGGGGCGGGTCTTATAAACATATTGGTTTAGGTATATTGCTCTTTCCAGAAACAAACGCAGTAATAGAGATTGATGGAAAAGAACAGTTATTAAAAGATAAAAATTATTATTTAATTCCTGAAGATGTTGATATACTGAGAAATCCTGTTGAAATAAATAAAACATTAAGATATGAATTATTAAATAAATCTGCTTGGATTTTAGGAAATTCCGCTATTTCTAGTTATTTAAAAAATAATAATCCATTAGCGGAAATATCAGATACCAATATATTAAGAAAAATAAAAGATGTATTTAATATTAATTTTAGAAATAAATTAGAATCTAAGATAGTGAGTGAAATAGCAAAACAAAGGATAGGGAATTTAAAATTTTCGCCGTTTTCTGAACCTGCTCAGACGGATAATTTCGGCACTCTATGGAGTAGTCCAGCAAATTATTTATCAGGTCAAATTTTAAAAGACTGGGAAACAGATAGCAACCAATTAAGACAATTTAAAACAGATATTAGAAAACGCTTTAGAGAATCAAGAGGAGAATCACTAGACCCTTTAGAAAGATTCGGCATTATGCAAACACAACAAGGCGAAAATTTAAGTTTATATAATGAGATTTATAAAGATGTTCTGGAACATGCTATGAACAGTCAATTAGAAGGAGATTTAGCAAAATCTAAACAGCTATACGGTTATATCGGGGTGCATCTCACCTCTACTTTAATTATTGATGCTGTCAGTATGAATGAAAAATATAAATCTTATCAAGGACATCTTTTCTCATCTTATTCACATAATATTAATTTGCTTCCTGAAATTATATATGAAGGAACGGGCGAAATTCAAGATACTTTAGGAAATAAATATTATAGGGGAGCAAATAATCAAGGAACTTATATTAACAAATTAGAAAATCAGATTTTAGGATTTATATTTTATAAAAAAGAACATTCTTATAAATACGACAATAAAATTATTATATATTAATTAAATATTCTTCTAAATTTTTTTTCTTATGTATATATATAAAAGATGGCTAGTGTAATAAATCAATCAAACGAAAATAGTAGTTTAGTAGCGGTTCTCTCAGAGGCACAAGAAAGTATAGTAAATCCTTTTGAATATAATATTGTAAAGCAATACCCTTTTCACGGGACGCAAAGTATGGAACTATCCGCAGATAATCCAAGTAATATAGGAGCAGGTAAAAGCATAGACTTTAGTATTCCTAAATTTGGGTTTTTAAGGAGTGCTATCCTATCATTCACACATAAAAACGAGGGGACAGTTACAAAATCCGCCCGTTCTGGTTTGCTTAATGCTATTGATAGAATTGAAATTCTTTCTAGTTCTCGGCGTTTAGCAGTTATGGATAAATACGCCCTAATGTGTGCTATGTCTGATATGTCTTCAGATGTTAGACAGAATTATTATAAAGGTCTTCATATGGAATCAACAGGCGACCAGTTAGACGGTGCTAATACTTTAACCTATAAAAGCTATTTAAACTTGCCTTTCTCCTTTTTTGATAATATCAAAAACTCCATAGCTACTTCCTTCACAGAGCCAATTACTATTCGGTGTTATTTTAGTAGCATGAATTATCAGGCAGTTAGTGGAACTGTCACTACTGCGACCCTATCAAATCCTTCATTATACTGTGAATTTAAAGTTTTGACACCTGAACAGGAAGACGCAACTATAGAAGCTAATTATAACGGGGTATTAACTCAATTGAACTATGATTATCATACAGAATCCGCTGTAACTGGGACGCTAACAAATAGTGCAGAGTTATCATTAGTTAAGGAAATTTCCGATTCTGGTGTTGTATCTGATATTTATATTGTGGTTGTTGCTAATGTTGATGGAAATACAGTAGATGACGCAACTTTAAAAGCGTGTGAATGTCCGTTAAAATTAGATAAAATACAGTTCTCGGGGTCAGGTCAAAATATTGTTCCTTTAGTAGATGCTGATTTGATTGAATTTTGGGGGCGACGGTCTGAAAATTCTAACTTTCATAGCACAGGCTATGGAAGTGCTGTTGCTCCAAGTGACGACCCCTCGCAGTTGAGATGGGTTTATAAATTACAATTTGGATTATCTGATAATAAGCAGATGAACAGCGGGGGTATATCCCTACGAGAAATCAACGCACCCACTATTTCCGTTCAAGTTCGTAGGGCGGGTTCTGCTGATGATAACTCTTCAACTACTGGAGGAGAAAACAGCGGAGGTTCTGGGGGAGCAGACCAGAGTGACACAACTTCAGCTACTAATTTCTCAGTTTCTGACCAGAACGAAAGCGTCCTTAACGGGAAAAAGGTTTCTATGTATGTTGTCCTTAGAAAGCATACCTTAACCAGCACAGAACCAGCATCAGGACGAATTACTACCGCCTTATCCTCTTAAATTATTCTTTCGCTCTCGGGTGTGGGGGTAACTCCGTTTTCTATATCTGCTATTTCAACTATAGCGTCTGTATTTCTTTTTAAAGTAAGACAACAACAATTAACATCAGAACATCTACTATTTTCAATTTGAAATATAACCTTAACTAAACATACTGCAACACTAGCAATTATAGCACACACAAAAACCCCTAAATCTGTTAATGTATAATCATACATTCTTTATAATTAATAACAAGAAAATAAAAATAATATCTGATTAAAAAAAGAAGTAGGTTAATCCATCAAAGTACAAGTTTTTATTATAGGAAAAAGCAGTTAGTAAGACTTTTTTAAATCCAAGTTATCCTATCAATAAATTATATATTCAATAATTGAAATATTCAATATATAATTTTAATAATTTTTTAATTTTAATCTCCTCCTAAAAAGATTTAATTAATAGTTATTTTTTTAAGAATTGCTGAAACCTGAATAGTATTATTGAATTTATTGAATCTATCAATATCATCAGTTTCAACATTAGATAAAGTATTTTTTACAACTTTTCTAAAACTCATAGTCAATATATAGCAAAACTTTTTATTAAATAATTGTTCTCCAAATTCAATAGCGTTATTTTGTATCTGAAGGTGTTTATTTTCATTATAATAATCGTTTGCTTTTTTATTATCGCTAATAAAATATTTGGTGGTTTGTGTTCCGTCTTTATGGTTTGTTATTTTCTTTTCTATGAAATCCTCTTTTAGCGAAATCATGACACTAGTTTTTGGAACACCTTTAAAACCCATCTTTAAAGAATCTTCTTCACCGTTTTTATATTTTTCCTTATTTATAATCAAATATCCCTTTTTCTGTAGGAAATATGATAAATTATTTGATGAACATTCTTCCTCATAACTACCGAAGACTTTAGAATTCTCATCATATAACAGATGATTTTTTAATTTGGGGTCATATTTTATCGCTTTATTCCAAGCGTTAATTTTTTCTGTTTTCATATATTTCTTTACGTCTGGTCTATTAAAAACACTTTTTCGCATCTTTCCCGCATCTGTATCTGTATATACAAGGTCTTTTAATCCAATAACACTATATAGGGTATCATACATATAGCACTTAGAATAATCATAAATTAACACTCCAAGATAAACGGGGCGTTGTTTATTAATTTGACTCTCTTCTGATACCTTATAGGTCGTAAATACTTTTGAACCAATAATATTAATACAGGTGATAGATTCCGTTTTTTTATCATCTTTTATTTTTAAATATTCGTATTCGTCGGTTTGAACCGTCTTTTCAAGGTGTAATCCTTCAATCACTTTGCCCGACATACTATTCATTAGTAATTTTAATGTTTCTCTGAGAGCGGAATTATACAAATCACTTTTACTTTTTTTTAATGCGTCCTGCTCATTCTTCTTTTTCATAAACACTAAGATGAATTCAAATAAATCACATCCCCGAACCTTATCAGAAAAATAGAAACCGCTTTTAATATCAACTTTACAACCGTTTTTTAATAGTTGTTCAATCATTACATTAGAAATTAAATAGTCTTTTAGAATATTATTAGATGCCCAATCATTACCTTCTAAAACACCTTCTGACCCATTCGCCTTTTTTGTAAAAACTTTTTCGGGATATATATTAGGTAAATTTTTATTTTTTAGGTTTGTTTGGTCAATATCACAATAATAGAATCCTATTTTATCTTTTACATATTTCTCTGTTAAAGTTTTAATTCCACAAGGAAACCATCCTCCACTAAATACCGCCATAATAAAGGGATATAAACTACAAACATCTTTACTAGATAATTCTTCTTCTATTTTTTGAATACCGTTAAATAATTCCACACGTCCAGCACACTTATATTTTAAAATATCATCATATTCTTTTTGTTCTAATTTTGGAAATGATGGAGTTTTTGATTTTCTAACCGTTTTTTTATCTACTACTTCATCTTGTTCTATTTTTAAATTTTTCCAAGATTTTTTAGCAATATCAAATATCAAACCGCCTATTGTTTTTCTATTACATAAATCATCTGCATAATCTTTAGTTTCTTGGTTTTCTCTAAGAGCGTTTTTATATCGTTCAAAGATTACCGCTAATGATAGAACATCTAAATTATTATAATTTTCTAATTCTTTGTTGTTAGTCATGAAATCTATTAATTTTCCTTCATCGTGTAATTTTTGTGCGGTATGGTGATTAAATTCTGATTTAATTAGTGTCTTAACATTAAATCCTTTACAATTTGATTTTAATGAACCCACGAGATGTTTAGCAATATCAAAAACAGAATGCTTATTATTTATTTTCATATTTAGGATTTGAGAACCGTTATAAAATATTTGAGATACATTAATTTCTTGCCCAAAATCATTATCTAAATCTAATAGACTATGTAATAAAATAAAATTATCAAAATTAGCACCGTTGAAACTCACTAAATCATATTTAATAAATTCTTCTCTATCTTCATATTTAATATATTGGTTTTCTAAAATCCACTTTACAAACCTTATAGAACAGTCATAACCAACATAATTAAATATTTTACCCTCTAAAAATTTATTAATTGGTTTAATATCTCCCTTAGCGTCTAATTTTTCTAAGTCTGCTAATTCATTATCATCTAATACTAAAAAGGATATACTATATTCTTTCATAATATTCTTTTGCGTTGTATCTATTACGGTTTCATAATCAAAGAAGATTTTTTTATTTGTTATTTGCTTATTTGTATTATTCATCTTATTTAAATCATTAAAACGATATAGAGGAGTGAAATCATCTTCTTTTTTTCTATAGATTGTGTTATTTCTACCTAAGTAAATATTATTAAATTCTAAATCACCCTCCACTAAATCATAATGTCCCTGAATTTTATCATAAATTATGGTATGGTCTATTTTAATTTCTTCTCCATCAGATAAAAAAGATTGTGTTTTAATTTCTTGGTTATTAAATAAAACAACTTTTTTAATTTCTGGATATTTGCTTAATAATAGTTGGTTGCTTTTAATTAATCTTGGTTTTTTTTTACCGTTTGCAACTGTAAAAATAGTTGGGATATTTGATTTAATATTTGATGCTCCTTCTTGTCCTGAAATCGTAAAAGAATTAGATATAATTTGAACCGTTTCACCAGTAATTTTAGTTATTTCATCAATTGATTTAATTAGATTATCAAAATATTTATTATTTGGATTAATTTTTTTAATATTGGGGTCTAATGTTTTTAATACTTCTTCATAACAAGTTCCGAATTTTGTTTTAATATTTTTACAATTCCAAATAATAGAATCTGCTTTAGATTCTCCTCCTATTTTAGTTATGAATAAATCAAATATATTTAATAATAATTTGTGTGTTCCTTCCTCCAAGGAATCTGACCCTATTTGAATTCCTTCTTGAATCTCTTCCACTCTGGATTTAAATTCTTCATATGTGTCTAAATATTCATTACTAATATTTCTATGAGATGTTTTATTATCAGCAATATTTTTAAAATATAATCTAACAAATCCTTCCCCGTTGTGCTTTGTGTTTGAAATATGTTTAATAACCTCATACAATTGTTTTAAGGTTGTTGATTTAACATTATACCGATATAATCTAAAATTATTAAGAGCATCTAAAACCGTTTCGTCATGAACAAACTTATCACGTTTTTTAATTTCTTTTTTAATTTTTGTTTTATATACTTGTTTTGTTTTAAATCTGGAATCATATATAGAAGAATACTTAACGATTCTTTTAGTAATTGGGTTATATGCTAAAGTTTTGGGAAGAGGGACTAAACCAGCTGATGCTATTACATATTTTTTATATGCTTTCGTTAATTTACCGTTTCGTAGAGGGCGTCCTTTATAATTCGTTGTGTTTTTTACTAATTGGATAAAACTTTTTTCTATCATCTGTATATATATAGTATATATTATTTGTTTAAGTCCTTTTAATATATATATATTATTTATGTATATATTAAAAAAATTATTTATTCAGCAAAACCTGCAACACAATAATAACCGCTTGTAGATTCGGTATATCCTTCATCGTGTTCTAATCTATAATATTTTGTTTTTTTAATTATTTTATGGTCTTGTATTTGTTTTGCTATATTAATTATAATAGAAGATGTGAATTTTTGGAATTTATTATAACGATTTGGAGGAGGAATTTTTTTAAAAATATTTTTTAAAAATTTCATCTTAGATAAAATATATTCTTTATTTTTTTCTGTATTTATATCACGAACTAGAAAAGAATATGAACCGTCTTCATTCTGTGTTATATGGTCTAGTTCTGATACTAATTGACCAAAGGCGAATATTTGAATTTGCTTATACATTCTATATATAGTATAACTAACTTTTTTTTAAATCATAATATATATTAATATTAATCTTTTTTAAAATGTTTTATTTTAACTTTTCAGATAGTAAAATAACTTTTTCACTATTTGGAAATACTTCATATATTTTATATGTTTTTAATTTTTTTGCTGTATTCGCTGAATCTGATATAGCGGTATATAGTCCTATTGGTATATCGTCTTGAATAATAAGATACATTCTATATATTCTTTTTTTTATTATTTTTAAATTTAGAACGAATATATTAACTTTTTTTAAAATGTTCTTATATTTATTAATTCAGCGTCCTGAATATATTTATTTTTATTATTATTATTATTTTGATTTTTGAAAAATTCTAATACTGATTTATATAAATACAAATACATATTAGATAGTTAGATATTTATTTTAACTTAACAACTTTTTTATTTAATCTTATTTTATGGGGAGTTATATTTTTACTATCAACCCCTGAATATGGTTTAGAATAGTCTTTTTTATTACCAGATTTAATACCGTCTGAACCCCCAGAAAAAGCTCCCCCTTTTTCAGTATATCCAGAAATCTCATTATTATAATCTATTGTAGGATTCCATCTTACTGGCATATGTCCCCGAAATTCTAGCGAGGATTTTTTTCCTCGTCTATCTGGGTTATTTTGACTAAATATCCCGTCTTCTAATATCTCCTCAGATATTTTAGAATTTTTAGATAAGTTATTTTTATTTTTAATACTCATGCTTAAACTTCCTTCTTTTTGATGCCTCCCAGAATAAACTGCTTTAGATATTCCCGCTTTAAAATTGTTTGAATTTATTTTAGACATTATAATATAAGTATAGATAATAATTATTCTTCAATATCCTTAATATCTTCTGATGCTGTTTCTAATTTATTTTCTTCTTCTATTTTTGGTTTTTCTATTAAGGGTTGGGTTTTTGGTTGTGGTTTTTTATGTTTTCCTTTATATCCTGATAGGGCATTAAGTCCGCCCTGATTTTGACTATATCCCTTATTCTGTTTTCTATTCATATATATTATACGGTTAGATAAAAATATTAATATCTTTATAAATAATATATGTTTCCTAAAAGTTATAAAGTATATAAATCTAATTGCGAATTTGGTGAAAATAATGAAATTGATACATTAGATATTTTACAAAATTTATATAATCTTGATATACACCAATCTAAAAAAAAATATTGTAATTTTGATTTTTATTCTGATGATATGATTATAGAATTAAAATCCAGAAGAATTACCTCCTTTGCTTATAAAAATACGATGATAGGCATGAAAAAAGTTAATTTAATGTTGGAAAATCCTAAAAGAGCATATTTATTATTTAAATACACTGATAAAGT
>TARA_R110000803_G_scaffold2117_1_pt1 | contig 11181 bp, 12 predicted proteins | sample TARA_R110000803 | Tara Oceans TARA_R110000803 (sample SAMEA4397772) | marine metagenome | biome: Polar Biome; feature: [SRF] surface water layer (ENVO:00010504); material: water (ENVO:00002006), including particulate matter (ENVO:01000060) such as... | depth 5 m | reverse complement strand
CTCTGTTGGTCTAGGTACTGGCGCTTTAGCTAATGATGATGGTACTAATAACAATAACACTGCTGTAGGTACTAGTGCTTTAACAGCTAGCACCACAGCGACTAGTAACACGGGCATTGGTTATTGGGCTTTAAAGGCTAACACCTCTGGTTATAGGAACTCAGCTAGTGGTTATAAGGCTTTAAAGAATAACACCACAGGTGCTGAGAACACAGCTAGTGGTTCTTATTCTTTACAATCTAACACCACAGCTAGTAGCAACGCAGGTTTTGGTTGTTATGCTCTATCCGCTAACACCACAGGTAGTAAGAACGCAGCTAGTGGTCATAACGCTTTAATATATAACACCACAGGTGCTGAGAACACAGCCACAGGTTATTTTTCTTTAGGGCTTAACACCACAGGTTTTAGCAACACGGCTGTAGGTAATGAAGCTTTAAAGTACAACACCACAGGTTATTACAACACAGCTAATGGCTCCGATGCTTTACGCTCAAATACCACAGGTACTAAGAACACAGCTAGTGGTATGTATAGTTTAAAGAGTAACACCACAGCTAGTGGCAACACAGCTAATGGTTGGGCTGCTTTATACGCTAACACCACAGGTGATAAGAACACAGCTAGTGGTCATAATTCTTTATATAGTAACACCACAGGTTATAGGAACACAGCTAAGGGTTATAATGCTTTAACCTCTAACACCACAGGTTTTGGTAACACAGCTAGTGGTTATTGGTCTTTACAATCTAACACCACAGGCTCTAATAACACAGGTGTAGGTTACTATGCTCAAGCATCCGCTGCCACAGCATCCAACGAAGTAACACTAGGAAACTCATCTGTAGCAACACTTCGCTGTCAAGTGACCTCAATCACATCCCTCTCCGATGCAAGAGACAAGGATAACATTGAAGACCTAGACGCAGGACTAGACTTTATCAACACACTACGTCCAGTTAAGTTTGATTGGAATATGCGTGATGGAGGTAAGGTTGGTGATGCAGATATAGGGTTTATTGCACAAGAACTGCTACAATCTCAAGAAGACTGTGGTTTAACAGTACCGCATCTAGTTATGGCGGAGAACCCTGATAAACTAGAAGCAGGCTATGGTATGTTAGTAGCACCTCTTGTAAAAGCATTACAGGAACTATCAGTAAAAGTTGATGCACAAGCATTAGAAATTAAAACATTAAAAAGTAAGTTGGAGAAGTAAAATGAGTGAAGTACAAACCGCAGAAGAAATCGCACAGCACTACTCAGCAATGGGTGATTCAGTAGACTTACTTGCGGCGGGGCAACCTGCTGGCATGAGCGATGCTGAGTGGGCTGATTCCGTATCACGTAACAAGGAGCACCTAAGCCTTATGATTGCCAAGGACTTCTGGACAACAGAAGATTTAACTGCCGCTACAGCAGCCGCAGCTTAACAACACAGGAGTATACGATATGTCTAAAACAGCTAAAAAAGAACAGACTATTACGATTAACGATAAAGAATATAACCTAAGTGACTTCACGCCTGATCAATCAGGATTGATGAACCACATAGCAGACTTAGACCGTAAGATTGGTTCTAGTCAATTCAATCTAAACCAGCTTATGTTTGGTAAGGAAGCCTTCGTTAATGCTCTCGCTAACTCTCTTGAGAGTGCAGAGGAAGCTGAAGGGGTTGAGTAATGAAGGAGATATTCTATCAGGCATCGTTGCCTAGAGCAGGGTCTACCTTATTGCAAAACATCTTAGGCCAGAATCCTCACTTCTACGTGACCCCCACATCGGGGGTACTAGAGTTAGTGTTCGGAGCTAGAGCTAACTTTGATACTTCTCCTGAGTTTAAAGCTCAAGACAGTGATGAGATGGTGGCAGGTTTCAGGGCGTTTTGTTCTGAAGGCGTTAAAGGTTTCTTTAATGCTATAACCGATAAGCCTTACATTGTAGATAAAAGCAGGGGCTGGGGAGTTTATTATGACTTCCTTAGCTTCTATCAGGATAGCCCTAAAGTTATCTGTATGGTCAGGGATCTACGAGATGTGTTCAGCTCTATGGAGAAACAACATCGTAAAGCTCAGAAGACCTCTAATGGTATTAGTAATGATGCTGTGATGGAAGGTACTACCACAGCTAAACGTGTGGATATATGGGCTAACTCTCAACCCGTTGGCCTAGCCTTAGACAGACTACATCAGGTGTTACTAGAGAATCATCCTATCCTATTTGTTAGATATGAGGACTTAACTAAGCACCCTCAGGCAGAATTAGATAAGATTTATGAGTACCTAGGTGTACCTAAACATAAGCATAACTTCAAAGAGGTTGAGCAAATCACTGAAGAAGATGACAGTGTGTATGGTGGGGCAGGTGACCACATAATCAGAGGTGAGGTTAAAGCATTACCTTCTGACTATGATGCTGTACTAGGTGAGCAGATTGCTGATAATATTAAAAGAGCCTACCCTTGGTTCTACGAAACCTTTGGGTACAACTAAGATGATCGTTGCATTATTAGGCAAGGCGGGAGCAGGCAAGACTACTATTGCTAGGGCTATGAGTAAGTATGTAGAAGGTAGTATTGTTATAGATGGGGATGAATTGAGGGCAGCTACCAAGAACTTTAACATCAAAACCTCAGGTAGAGCAGCCAACATTAGGCTAGGTTACTCCAGAGCAAAGGACTTATCAGAGTTGGGTCATACTGTGTTCGTTGCTATGCAAGCCCCCATCAAGGAAATCAGAGATGAATACTTATCTGCTGGAGATTTAGAAGTGCTGGTAATAAATAACGGATGTAATCCTAAAGATGATAAGGGGTATAACAAGGACTTCAACCCCGACTACTCAGGTGTGGTAGTTAACCAAGAGCTACAAAGCTTTAAAGAAGAAGATTTTTATAAGCTAATCAAACAAGCATCTCTAGAATGTGGTCAGACGTAACCACTCTATATCCATCCCACATAGCGCCTGCAATAGCGCCAGTGGGACAGGTGTTGGTCGTTGAGCCACAAGTGGTACGGGAGCAAGACTATATGCGCCTGCAGCCACCTAGTAGGCCCTACCAGCCTGTAGCTTATAGCACATTACATTGGGTGGCTCGATGCTAGCTGAACTCGCTATTGCCAATGCCGCCTTTGCAATTATAAAGCAAACCCTGTCTAATGGTGGGGAGTTGCTATCGGCTGGTAAAGCCGTAGGTGAGTATTTTGCTGCTGAGAAAGCGATAGCCAAACAGGTTGAGGCAGGGACGGGTGATGTACTAGCAGCATTCCAAGCAAAAGAGCAGCTGCGGATTCAGGAAGAAGAACTGAAATTTATGCTCAATAAACAAAGGTTGCAAGGGTACCATGATTTTTTAGAGTTCAAACAACAGTACACAAGGGATCTACGCGAAGCTGAGAAAGATAAGGCCCGTAAGAGATACAAAAGACAACAAGTGATTGAAGAAAACGTCACAGTTGCCCTTAAAGCAATGGGCATTATAGCTATTATTATGGGCGCTGCGTTTGGTGTCGCCATTTACTTGAGATGAAGACTATGGATAACAGACCACTGACGGATGCAGAGAAAAACGAGATTGCAGAACTAGCCGCAGACAAAGCCTATGCTAGATTTTATTCCGCAGTTGGTGAAAGCGTTGTCAAGAAAGTCCTGTGGGTGTTGGGTGCTGCTGCATTGTCTGCTTGGTACGTCCTGCAGAATGGGGAGATGCCAAAATGAGCTATTCATTCAGCAAGACTTCAAATGAACGACTATCAGGTGTCAAGCCACACGTTAAAGAGACGATTGAGTTGGCAATTAAGTTATCCAGTATTGATTTTGGTATACCTCAGTATGGTGGCTTGCGCACCGTTGAAGATCAAGCCAAGTTGTTCACAGAAGGCAAATCCAAGTGTGACGGGGTGGCCAACAAATCCAACCACCAATCAGGGGACTCAGTTGATGTGTACGCTTACGTTGACGGAAAAGCGAGCTGGGATTTAGCCCACCTATCATTAGTGGCTGTTTACGTTCTCACCGCTGCCAATAAGTTAGGTTATAGATGTGAGTGGGGCGGTACTTGGGCAACACCTAACAAGCTATATGGTTGGGATTGCCCTCACTTTAATATCACCGTGGGGTAGAGGTTATGCTAGCCGATACATTAAACAATTTGCGGGTTGTGCCCCGCTGTATGTTAATCACTTACATGGTTGTCTTTTATCAAGTGATCCAGTGGTTTATGACCTTACCTGACCCGAACATGGCCCAAGCGGGTCTTGTATCAGTCCTAACAGGTGCTGGGGCTGCATGGTTCGGGCTATATGTTAGCTCAGGAGGTAGTAAATAATGTGGGGTTTGTTACTAAAAGCCGTACCTAATGTTATCAGCTCAGTTGTTGGTGTATTCGCTAAAAAAGAACAAACAAAACAGCTCAAAGCTACAGCAGAGACAAAACTGTCCCATGCCAAACTAAACGGTGCAACCGATATAACCCTGTCTGATTCTGAATGGGAATCAATCATGGCTTCCAACATGAATAGTTCATGGAAGGATGAGTACGTGACTATAGTGGTTACATTGCCTTTTCCTATGTTGATTGCAGGTGGTGTGATGTTGGCATTCACAGGTGATGACAGACTGATGACAGGTACGGTATCAGGGATCACTGCACTTACTACAGCAGGTGTAGACGTAGGGTTTATGATGACTGCCGTTATTACAGCCGCAGTGGGTCTCAAGGTGTGGCGAGCTAAATAAGCGCGCCTATAGGGGAAACAGATGACCATAAAGAAGTTAGCGCTAAAACCCGGGGTTAATCGAGAGAATACACGGTACGCCACTGAAGGCGGCTGGTATGAGTGCGATAAGATCAGATTCCGTCAAGGTAGCCCCGAGAAGATTGGGGGTTGGCAACGTATATCAACGACTACGTTTTTAGGGACCTGCCGTTCAATATGGAACTGGGTGACTCTGAGTAGCCAGAACCTATTAGGTATTGGCACTAACCTTAAGTTCTATATAGAACGTGGTGGTGCATACCACGACGTCACACCTATCCGTGTGACAATAGCCTTGACGGACCCCTTCCAGACAACTTCTGGATCAGCTGTAGTCGCTGTTACTGATGCCACCATAGGATATATAGACGGGGATTACGTCACGTTTACTGGCGCGACTGCCGTGGGTGGGCTTGATCTCAATGGAGAGTACCAGCTAGCAACCACCCTTAGTGGGTACTCTATAACAGCTGCTACTGATGCTACGTCCACCGCTTCTGGTGGGGGTTCTGTCTCGGCTATATACCAGATAAACGTAGGTCCTGATGAAGTGTTGGCACCAATAGGCTGGGGTGCAGCGTCATGGGGTAGTGGTACGTGGAGTTTTGGTGGTACGTCTACAGAAGAAGTACGTACGTGGAGCCAAACTAACTTTGGGGAGGACTTGATACTATCCCCGAGAGGTGGAGCAATATACTATTGGGATGCTACTAATGACGTAACTACGCGAGCAGTGTTGTTAAGCTCCCTTGTAGGGGCCTCGGACGTACCCTTAGCACAAAATGCCCTTATCGTTTCTGACATAAGTCGGTTCGTGTTCTGTTTTGGGACTAACCCCATAGGTTCCGTTACAACAGACCCTATGCTTGTGCGTTGGTCTGACCAAGAGAGTGTAGTTAATTGGACCCCATCAATAACTAACCAAGCCGGTGGTATAAGACTTTCTAGAGGGACTCGTATTATTGCCGCTAACCAAGCACGACAAGAAGTACTCGTGTGGACAGATGCTGCGCTATATTCGTTCCAATATCTAGGAGCACCTGATGGTTGGGGCGCTCAGTTAGTGGGAGAGAATGTATCCATAGCTGCACCTAATGCAGTGGGGTACTCTAATGGTACTGCATACTGGATGGGTATAGATAAGTTCTATATATACAACGGGCAAACTCAACCTCTGCCCTGTGATCTACGTAAACACGTGTTCGGTAATATAAACCCGCTGCAGCGCAGTCAGACATTCGCTGGGACTAATGAAGGGCATAACGAAATATGGTGGTTCTATTGTGCTGGTGAGTCAACCACGATAGATAGCTACGTAGTATTCAATTATGTGGAGAACATCTGGTATTACGGGTCAATGGCGCGAACTGCTTGGTTTGATGCAGGACTAAGGGATAACCCCCTAGCGGCAACGTACTCGAACAACATAGTAAACCACGAAGTGGGTACTGATGATGACGAGACTGGCACGCCTGCCGCTATAATTGCGCACATCTCTTCCTCACAGTTTGATTTGGAGGATGGACATAATTTTGCCTTTATCAATAAGGTACTCCCAGACATATCTTTCGCTGGGTCCTCCGCTGCTTCCCCACAAGTTACTATGGCCTTATCTCCTCAGGCTAACTCTGGTTCTGGGGTGAACGTACCACCCTCCGAAGGCGGCAGCAGTAGTCAGAATGTAACACGAACCGCTGAGTTTCCAGTGGAAGAGTTCACGGGGCAGATTTACACCCGCGTTAGGGGTAGGCAGATATCCCTTAAAGTAGAGTCCACAGGGGTAGGGGTAACGTGGCAGCTAGGTGCAACTCGCCTAGATATGCGTCCAGATGGTAGGAGGTAGCCGTGCCTAACCTAATATCGAAGACCCCTACACCAGTATTGCCCACACCTGCGGGACAGTACAATAATGGGGCTGAAGGTCAGTTTCGTAGCGTGTTACGGTTGTTCTTTAACCGGCTAATTGGTACAGTCGATAGACTGCTCAGTCCGGTCGCAGGGGGTAGTGTCCTGTACTTCCCCTTCGGTGTGTTCTACTCTACTGCGACCCAGACTGCGGCAATAATTAACACAGCGTACCCAATAACGTTTAACACGACTTCGTTTAATGATAGGGTTAGTGTAGTGAGTAACTCACGGGTAACCGTCGAGGACTCAGGGATGTTCACTTTTGAGGTGACTGCCCACTTTAGCCAGAGTTCAGCTGCTCACAAAGAAGCACATATATGGGCTAGGAAGAATGGTGCGGATATCGCTTATTCGTCTAACCAGATTATAATAGAAGGGTCAGGTAAGCAGCAGCGCGCAGTGTGTATGTTTGATATTATACTCTCTGCCGGAGACTATATAGAGCTGATGTGGGGTACTGAGGACATAAGTGTGGAATTGCACGCCTATGCTGCGAGCACCCCATACCCAGCGGTACCTTCAGCAAGCGTGTCCGTAACCTATTCGAGTAATGCGTAATGAAGACTGTAGATAGTAGTACCAAACAATTAGAGCCTGCGCAGGTAGTTACTATGTCTATACAGCAACAACTAGACGCAGGGCTAGGTGCGGACATAGAGGGTGTAAAGATTACTCTTCCCATGGCCATGGCCTACATACACAAGGAGAGTAACATGCCTACTGCTGACATGAAGCAGTTTGGCAATACTGTGTTCTTGAGCCATATTGTTAAGGACGGGGGTAGTGGCACTACACGGGCGCTAAATGTTGACACAGGTAAGAATTTCATACGTAACAGCACCAAATTCCTGCTGTATATGCAGAAGAAAAAGGTGAAGATTATATTAGCCCCAGTAGACAGCAAACAGTATGTGGATATGCTTAATGCTAACACAGCTGAGTTGGCTGCTGTGGATATTGCCTTTAGAGTAGGAAGTACTTCCTCTGGTAAGGACATACTGATATTCCTATTAGACGGGCGGAGCTTCACATGACTTGGGTAGTTGATAAAGTAGATGAGGTTATTGGAGGCATTGGTGATATTGGTCAAGACCTAATTAACGAAATTGTTAATGTAGGACATATAATAGACCGTGAGATAACGCAACCCATAGGGGGCGCGATTAAAGGTATTGTCAAAGGTATCGTAGACGACCCTATAAAATTTATAGCCCAAGCAGCTGCGATGACTATTCCCGGTATGCAGTGGACCTTACCCTTAATATCTGCCGCAGACGTGGCCATCGCTGGAGGTGACTTCGATGATGTGCTAAAAGCAGCTGCTGTATCTTACGTTGCTGGCGAGATAGGTGGCAAAATAGGGGATAAGGTAGGGAACGTGATCCCTGCAGACTTAGGCAGTACTATTGGTACCGCAGTAGGCGCTATAAGTGCCAGTACTGCAGAAGAAATTACCCGCTCCGCAATGTCTGAAATACTTACATCCACACTAACTGGGGGTTTAACTGCCGCTACTATGGCTGTTATTACGGGCCGTGACCCTATGGATGCCTTCCTAAAAGGTGGTGTGACTGCAGGTGTGCCCGTTGCTTTAGGTAAGGTCAAAGGGTTTACAGATCTACCCACCGTTGCACAGAACGTAATATCCGCATCCATGACAGCTAAGTTAAATAACGTGAATGTGGCCACAGCCGCAGGCATGGCATTAGTGAACAGTGCGATAAAAGCAGCTGAAAAAACCACAGGTACTACTAATAAGTTAGTCAAGGACTATGGGTTTACTGATGAGCAAGCAGCGCTCGCATCGGGAGTATTGACAGCATCCCTAACAGCAGTAGCTACTGGAGGCAGCGCCTATGATGCTATACAAACCGAGTTATTCACTGTAGGTAGTAAGGCACTAGGCAACCTAATAAAGGACAGTGGTAGCAGGGCTATAGACCGTATGTCTGGGGCCTACGATAGAGTAGAAGCCAAAGGTATAGAGGCTAGTAACTATGCTACACAGTATGACGCTGCACTGGAAAAATATAATAAATTGCAGGGTGAGGTAGGCCCTAGGTTCACTGAGAGGAACCGACTGTATGATGAGGCCGTACGGCTAAGTGACATACATAAAAATAATGTCAATAACACAAACGCAGATAACGCAAATGCTGCCATTGATAAATACAACACGTATGAAGCAGACCTAAAGACCTATTATACCACGGTAGAAAGAGATCTTACGACGCATATAACAGCTATGGATACTGCTGAAAAAGGGTATCAGACCTCCTTAAAGGCGTATAACACCCTAAAAGACAGTATGCTCTCCTCTGGAGATGAGTTAGAGACGTTTTATGTGGGCGCGGCTCAGTCAGTAGACAAGGCTCTAGTTACCTATATAGACCCAGATTTTAACGAGGACTATTACAGAAAGCACAACAATATAAGCGCTGGTGCTGATGTATATAAGCATTGGTTGTTATTTGGGCAGCAGGAGCAATTAGCCACTAACGAGGCTTCCTATACAGAACGTACTACTCTGCAAGAGAAACGCATTCTAAATGAGTACCTAGCAGAAAACGGTATCTCTGTGTCCGAGATAGATCCTAAGGGGCTACAAGAGTTCAGAGGTGCCTTGGCCTCTGAATACGGCAGGATGGATGCCTCAGGTAATATAGTCTACGACCTAGACACGTTATTTAAGGCATCAGGTAAAGATTTTGAACATACACTATCCCGTAGTGATGCGTTCATGCTGGCTGGTATAACTGCCGAGCGCAGATATGGTGTAACCGACGCGGATATAAACTCAGGTGCAGCCCGCCTAGATATAGATATGGAGACGGGTGAGAAGATATGGACCAAGGACTATGGATCTACTGTAACTATCTGGGACCCAGACGAAGGTAAGGTTTCAACGTCCATCGGGGGCGCAGGTAACGGATCGCATTGGGATGCGAACGGTAATTTAGTAATAGAAATTACCTCCGGAGCTAATGATCTACCAATAGATGTGATGGTGGATAAGGATACAAAAGCGTTCGTATCGAACATACTAAAGTTAGGTAACGCTTCGGGGAGCGATACAATAGTCAACGCAGCGGCAAACGCCATGCGTGCGGGTGGTGGCATACTGCAGAGTTTCAACGGATTAGTTACCTTAGTAGGTATGAATCCTAGTGGGACATCCCTAGGTAAGTTCTCTGAGGAGTTAGTAGCCCTAGCTTCCGCAGGAAATACCGCTGAGTATCAAGAAACGGTAGCAAACATACAGGGCCGTATAGGGAACGCCGAAGGTTTTGCAGACACTGCTGCCGCTATATTCGGTAGTTTTTCTGATGCCCCCGGAACGTTCCTAGCGGAGTACGTTGGTGTAGAGATATTACAGGAGGCAGTACCATTATTAGTTGGCGGTGTCGCTATGGGCGGGGCTAAAGGTCTTGCATTAGCTACAAAGTTAGGTCCTTCCGTAGCTGCGAAGTTAGGTAAAGCCGCAGGTCTTGGCGCAGCGAAGATATCCGACATTGCAGAGAGTTATGGTGGTGCAGCTGCAGGTACGTACGATGAGGCATACCAAGTAGCTATAAAGAGTGGTATGGGGAAGGCTGAGGCCACTGAATACGCTCAGAATCTTGCCATGACTGCAGGTTTAACTAACGCGGTTATGACTCTAGCGCTGTACGATGGGGCAGGAGACGCGGTAGATAAGGTATTCTTTGGTGGTAAAAACGCCGGTGTGAAAGCTGCAGTGGATTCCTTGGCGGGTAAGATAACCTCAGGTGCAACCATAGTAGTGAAAGAAGGGCTATCCGAAGGTTTTGAGGAAGGATTCACTACGGCAGTTACGGAATCCCAGTTATATAAGCTAGATCCTACGCGGGATGTCTCTGGCAATCTAGCCTCTGCTTCTATACTAGGGGCAATAGCTGGGGGCGGTACCGCAGGTGGCGTATACACTGGAGCGACTACAACTAGTGTTATCGCTAACACGCTGATGACCACTAATACAAAAGTCCAAGATACGATTAAGCAAGGTGTCACGAAAGGTACAGCGTGGACCAAACAACAATTTAACTCATTTGGGTTGGGTGAGAGCGCAGTGGGTGCATCAGTACACACTGACCTAATGAACGAGGTAAACGACGCTGCGTACACCACCATCGGGGAAGTGCAAAGTGCATTTGACATAAATGAGTTCGGTGCAGATTTCAACGACGTAGATTTACTAGATTTTATAGGGCAAGTTCCTGAGTCAAAGGTACAAGGCACGGTTGATACCTATATAGATACCAACTACTTCGATACCGCTGAGGTTATAGCAGCAGCTGCCGAAGAGGGTGTGGTCCTTACGGATGAGCAAGCTAAGCAGTATGTGGGGGTAGGTGTAGAGGAGTATTTAACAGGAATACTTCGCAGCGAGCAGGATAAGTACGGAACAACAACAGCTGAAGTTAAAGCCGCTTTCGAGATTGCTGGCTATTATCCCACTGATGCGGAGATAGCTCAGTTCGTTGGCCAACATGCAGAA
>TARA_R110000803_G_scaffold23968_2_pt1 | contig 11215 bp, 9 predicted proteins | sample TARA_R110000803 | Tara Oceans TARA_R110000803 (sample SAMEA4397772) | marine metagenome | biome: Polar Biome; feature: [SRF] surface water layer (ENVO:00010504); material: water (ENVO:00002006), including particulate matter (ENVO:01000060) such as... | depth 5 m | reverse complement strand
ACTGAAGGTGAGTAGTCTAATCCGCAAGATTAGCATTGGAAAAGATTACAAGACAGACGCGATGCATTACGCCGTAGGCCAGGAGGTCTATGGCGGGCATCGTATCTGTAACATAATCGAGGAGGGCGATAAGTTCAGCGTGTACATTGAGAAAAACAACGAGGTTCTGCCTTGGAAGGGTTTCAATAAGAACATGGCTGTGGCAGTTGAGTATGATTTAGAATACTAAATGCGGTCGCCTTACAGCTACATCGTTCGGCCTGAGGAGGGTCGTACCACATCCGTGAAGGAGGTAGATGGACAAGAGCTGATCCTTAACACCGAACTGCAGAATCACCAGTACGTCAGTCGTAGTGGGATTGTGTTAGAAACACCCATCATGGGGGACAGTAAGATACGGAAGGGTGACAATATAATTGTCCACCACAATGTTTTCAGAAGGTTCTACGATGTGCGGGGTGAAGAAAAGAACAGCGCTAGCTATTACAAGGAGGACAAATTCTTCTGTTATCCTGATCAAGTATTCTTATATAAGAGTATTGAATCAGATTGGAAAGCACTTGAGGGGTTTTGTTTTGTAAAGCCACTTGAGTCTCAAGACGAGCTAAGCTTAGCTAAAGAACACGCCCTGAAGGGTGTTGTCAAGTATCTAGATGATGGGTTAGAAAATTCCGGAATCACAAAGGGGGATATTGTGGGGTTTACACCGGGCAGTGAATATGAGTTCATCATTGACGGCCAGCGGTTATACCGAGTGCACACTAAATCAATTTCAATTAAATATGAACGCGAAGGAAACGAAAGAGAGTATAATCAAGGCTGGACGCAAAGCAATTGAGGAGCTTATTAAAGTTGCTCATGAGCCTATTGTAGATTCAGACGATGACCTCAGTGCCGACAAGTTGAAGAATGCTGCAGCTACAAAAAAGCTCGCTATCTTCGACGCGTTTGAGATTCTAAATAGAATCGAAGGAGAGGAGTCAATGCTTAACGGTACACCTTTAGAGAAGAATGAAGTGAAGGCTTTTAAGGGCTTTGCTGAAAGACGTTCTAAGTGATGTACGAGCAATCACTAGTTAAGGAGGTTGAGCCTTTGAAGCTGTCTTTAGTTAGCAGCATGAATAAGGCTAGGAAGTGGAAGTACGGCTACGACAAAGAGCATGACATTATTGTCATCAGTAAGAATGGAGAGATTGGTAAAATCTACGATATTCAAGGTCTAGTTGTGGCTTTGCCTAAAGTCAAAAAACTAGAGAAGGGTAACGATCTAGGTAACAACAAGTGGACTGCTGCTCAATATCCGGAGGAGCTAAAGAATATCAAGAATATATTCGATTGGAAAAAATACCCGGATGCCTTCAAAGAGGAATGGGAAGACTATATAAACAATGAATTTAAAAGGCGCGACGAGGGTTGCTGGTTTTCTAATAAAGGTGTTGACACTTATATTACTGGTAGCCACTACATGTACCTTCAGTGGTCTAAGACAGACGTCGGTAAACCGGACTTTAGAGAAGCAAACAGACTCTTCTTTATATTCTGGGAAGCATGCAAGGCAGACTCAAGAAGCTATGGCATGTGCTACCTTAAGAATAGACGGAGTGGTTTCAGCTTCATGTCAAGTGCCGAGACTGTAAACCAGGCCACTATTTCGTCAGACTCACGGTTTGGCATTTTGTCTAAGTCAGGTTCTGATGCTAAGAAGATGTTCACGGATAAAGTTGTTCCTATGTCGGTCAACTACCCATTCTTCTTTAAGCCTATACAGGATGGTATGGACAGACCTAAATCTGAACTTGCCTATAGAGTGCCGGCATCTAAGTTCACACGGAAGTCGTTGCACACGCATTCAGACTTGGAAGCGATTGAGGGTCTGGATACGACTATCGATTGGAAAAATACAGGAGACAACTCCTATGACGGAGAGAAGTTGCGATTATTGGTTCATGACGAATCAGGAAAATGGGAAAAGCCCGATAACATTTTAAACAACTGGAGGGTTACAAAAACCTGTTTACGGTTGGGTAGTAGGATTATCGGCAAATGTTTAATGGGTAGTACCTCGAATGCCTTGGATAAGGGTGGTACTAATTTTAAGAAGCTGTTCGAAGGGTCGGATGTTACCAAGAGAAACAGAAACGGCCAGACGAAATCTGGTTTGTACAGTTTATTTGTTCCTATGGAGTGGAACTACGAGGGTTTTATCGATGAGTACGGTGCACCTGTCTTTGAAACGCCCACTAAGAGCGTTTTAGGCCCACTGGGGGACGTTATAGACGTAGGGGTTATAGAACATTGGGATAACGAAGCCGAAGGCCTTAAAGGGGACCAGGACGGATTGAACGAATTCTATCGTCAGTTTCCTCGCTCTACGGAACACGCTTTCAGAGACGAAACAAAAAATAGTATATTCAATCTAGTAAAGATCTACGATCAGATTGATTATAACGAAGGTATACGTAATAGTAATGTAGTGAATGTCGGTAATTTCCAATGGGAGAACGGCATTAAAGATACAAGGGTTGTTTTCAACCCAGATGCGAAGGGCAGGTTTAAGGTTACTTGGTTTCCAGATAAGCACGCGCAGAACAACGTTGTTAAAAAGAATGGGGTCAAGCATCCAGGTAACGAGCACATGGGTGCTTTTGGATGTGACTCTTATGATATATCGGGTACTACGGATGGGAGAGGCTCAAAAGGAGCACTACACGGTTTGACACGCTTCTCTATGGAGAATGCACCCCCAAACCACTTCTTTCTGGAGTATGTAGCCCGGCCGCAAACTGCGGAGATGTTTTTTGAAGATGTGCTGATGGCACTTGTTTTTTATGGGATGCCTATACTAGCGGAGAATAATAAGCCTAGACTGCTTTATTATTTAAGGCGCAGAGGGTACAGAGGCTTCTCAATGAATAGACCGGACAAGTCAATCAACAAATTGTCAGTAACAGAAAGGGAGATCGGAGGAATACCGAACTCAAGTGAAGATATAAAGCAAGCTCACGCGTCAGCGATTGAGATGTACATACAGAATTTCGTAGGAGCGAAGGAAGACAACACCTACGGAACCATGTACTTTAACAGAACATTGAATGATTGGAGCAAGTTTGATATTACAAAACGAACCAAGTTCGATGCCGCGATAAGCTCGGGGCTAGCTATCATGGCTTGCAACAAACATTTATATGCACCGACTAATAAAATCGAGAGAGATCAAGTAAACATAAGTTTCGCTAGGTACACTAACAGTGGTGCCACATCGAAGATAATTAAAAACTATGGCTGAGTCAGTTACAAAAAGTTATTTCCCAAGTCAGGTTGCTAGCGACCTAGAGAAAGTCACCCCAGAGTACGGGATGAAAGTGGGCAAAGCAATCGAAAATGAGTGGTTTAACCGGGGGTCTGGGACAAACCGGTTCAAGAGCAACCAGGATACATTCCATAACCTTAGGTTATACGCACGGGGAGAGCAATCAATCCAGAAGTATAAAGATGAGCTATCTATTAATGGTGACCTATCTTATCTTAACCTTGACTGGAAACCCGTACCTATCATATCCAAGTTTGTCGATATTGTGGTTAATGGCATTTCTGAGAGGACGTACGACATCAACACGTATTCGCAAGACCCATATGGTGTGGACAAGCGTACTAAGTACATGGAGAGCATCATCCGCGACATCCGGACTAAAGACCTTAACGACTTCGCTAGCGAGGCTTTTGGTGTTAACCTATATGAAAACGCTCCTGAGATGTTGCCAGAGTCTCAAGAGGAGCTGGACTTACATATGTCGCTTTCTTATAAGCAAGGCGTAGAGATTGCCGAGGAGGTTGCTTTGAATACCATTCTAGATGGTAACCGTTACGAACTAACACGCAAGCAAATCAACTACGACCTAACGGTATTAGGTATTGGTGCTGTTAAGAACACTTTCTCTAAAGCGGAAGGTATTAAAGTAGAATACGTTGATCCAGCGGATCTTATCTATTCATACACGGAGTCTCCGTACTTTGAAGATATCTACTATGTAGGCGAGGTAAAGACTGTGCCAATCAACGAACTCAAGAAGCAATATCCAGATATGGATACCGAAGAGTTGAAAAAAGCGTCCAAGCAGGGTGTCCAAGGTGGGGGTTCGGCATACTCTAATGGCACTGAAACAGATTCCAACACTGTGCAGGTATTGTATTACAACTTCAAGACCTACATGAATGAGGTTTATAAAGTTAAGGACAATGCTACTGGAGCAAGCAAGATCATTATCAAAGATGACCAGTTTGATCCACCTATCGAGTTACAGGAGCAGTTCTCTAAAATCTCGCGATCAGTAGAGGTTCTCTACGAAGGAGCAAAGATCTTAGGAGCTGACAACTTACTTGGTTGGGGTATCGCTAAAAACATGATGCGACCTAAGAGTGATTACACGAAGGTCAAGATGAACTACAGCATTGTTGCCCCACGCATGTATAAGGGACGCATAGAGAGTCTTGTTGGCCGTATTACTGGTTTTGCTGATATGATCCAGCTAACCCACTTGAAGCTACAGCAAGTCTTAGCACGTATGGTGCCGGACGGCGTGTATCTTGATGCGGATGGATTAGCGGAAGTTGATTTAGGCAACGGTACCAACTACAGCCCACAGGAAGCATTGAATATGTTCTTCCAAACAGGTAGTGTTATTGGGCGCTCCATGACAGCTGATGGTGACATGAACCATGGCAAAGTTCCTATTCAGGAATTACAGTCAGGCTCTGGCAGCAATAAGATAAGCACACTTATCAGCACGTATAACTATTACTTGCAAATGATTCGCGACGTAACAGGTCTTAATGAGGCACGTGATGGATCTCAGCCGGATGCAAAAGCTTTGGTTGGTGTACAGAAAATGGCTGCAGCAAATTCAAACACAGCTACACGTCACATTTTGAATTCAGGTCTGTTCTTGACAGCTGAACTTGCGGAAGGTATTTCTTTGCGCATATCTGATATTCTAGAGTACTCACCCACTAAGGCTGCATTTATCCAGAAGATCGGTGCGCATAATGTGGGAATCCTAGAAGATCTGGAAGATCTGTATTTGCATGATTTCGGTATCTTTATAGAGCTTATGCCCGATGAGGAAGAGAAGGCAATGTTGGAAAACAATATCCAAGTAGCTTTAGCCCAACAGGGGATTGACCTAGAGGATGCAATTGATGTACGAGAGATTCGTAGTCTCAAGTTAGCCAATCAGTTACTTAAGCTACGCCGCAGGAAAAAGCAAGAGCAGGACATGGCTATGCAGCAGCAGAACATTCAAGCACAGGCGCAAGCCAATGCTCAAGCGCAGCAAGTAGCGGCTCAAGCGGAGGTTCAGAAAGAGCAGGCTATCACTCAAATGAAGATGCAGCTTGCTCAAGCAAACGCTCAATTTGATTCCCAAAGGCTAATGCAGGAGGGACAGTTGAAAAAAGAGCTCATGGGATATGAGTTCGAAATAAACATGAAATTACGTGGTATGGAAGTGGAAGCATCCAAAGGCCGCGATAGCGCAAAAGAAGATCGCAAAGACGATCGCACTAAGATTCAGGCATCACAACAAAGTGAACTGATCGACCAGCGCAAAAACAATAAACCACCAAAGTCCTTTGAGTCATCAGGTAATGACACTATGGGAGGCGGTTTTGGCTTAGGTTCTTTTGATCCTAGGTAATATACACTTGTATAATCTTATAATATCTTATCATGTCTGAAAATAATGAAGACGTCACAACACCTGAAAATGTTGTACCAACACCGGAGACTTCTCGCGAAGAGGATGTCGCCACTACTGCTCAGGAGAGCGGTGAAAAAGAACCCGCAGATAGCGACACTGTTCGTCTTGATATGCGGGATTTCGTTAAAAAGGAACAGGAAGCTGAACCTGAAACGAATACAGATGAGCCTGTAGCTGAACAACCGACTGAAGAAGTCGTAGAAGCAGTAGCAGAAGAAGCTCAAGAAGAAATTCCGACACTTGAATTAGTGGAGGAGTCTGATGAAGAGCCTGAAGAGGAAGAGCCCGTAGCTGAAGAGGCCGCGGTTGAACAACCACCAGCAATTGAATTGCCGGAGAATGTTCAGAGTCTAGTTGATTTCATCAACGAAACTGGCGGTACAGTAGAAGACTACGTACACCTTAACAAGGACATTAGCGAACTCGACGACAAAGCTATGTTGCGCGAGTATTACCAGCAATCAAAGCCCCACCTCGAATCGAGTGAGATCGATTTTCTTATCGAAGACAAGTTCGATTATGAGGAGGATGTTGATAGCGATCGCGACATCAGACGTAAGAAGTTGGCGTTTAAAGAGGAAGTCAACACAGCTCAGAAACATCTAAAGGGAATGCGCGAAAAGTATTACCAAGATATTAAATCTGGCTCCCGGCTAACACCGGATCAGCAGAAGGCCGTGGAATTCTTCAATAAGCACAACGCAGAAGCGGAGGAGACATCTAAAGTGGTGCAGAAGCAGACACAAACGTTTTTAAACAAGACCGATAAGGTCTTCGGCGACAAGTTCAAAGGTTTTGAATACGAAGTTGGGGATAAGAAATATCGTGTTAACGTTAAAGACTCGGAGACGGTTAAAACAGCTCAAAGCAATATCAACAATTTTGTCAAGAAGTTTCTTGGGGATGATGGAACGATAAATGACGCTAAGGGCTATCACAAATCTCTCTTTACTGCTATGAACCCTGATGTCATCGCTAACCACTTTTACGAACAAGGCAAGGCTGATGCTATGAAAGATAGTATTCAGCGTTCCAAGAATGTCGATATGGGTCCTAGAGGTACTCATGAAAAAGTTGACAATATTGGCGGTTTTAAGGTGAGAGCAGTTAGCGGGGATGATTCTTCAAAGCTTCGATTTAAACTAAGTAAATAATCCTCAAATAACATATTATGAGTTTCAATTCAAGCGGGTCCTATCCCGCTGGGCTTACACCAGCCCCAACAAAAACCCTTTTCGACAAGAACTACTTGTCAATCAGCGGTGGTGATTTTGATTTCACCAAGCAATTCCTTCCCGAAGTATACGAGAAGGAAGTAGAGCGTTACGGTAACCGTTCAATCTCTTCATTCCTACGCATGGTAGGTGCTGAGATTCCTATGGCTTCTGACGAAGTCGTCTGGAGTGAGCAAGGCCGTTTGCACGTTGCCTACAACGATGTTAAGGTTAAGACCGATAACACTGTTGGCGACAACACCCTACTTTTTACAGCTGCACACTCTATCCGCGCTAACCAGACTATTATTGTTTCTGTTGGCGTTACTACAGTTCGCGCTTTCGTAGTTTCTGTTACCTCTCTAGAGATTGAGGCTAAGCCTTATGACTCTGCTAACTGGCCTGCTGCTTTTGTAGCTTCCTCTAACCCTGCTTTGAAAGTATTCGTTTACGGTTCTGAGTTTGGTAAAGGTTCTGCTGGCATGCAAGGGTCTATCGACGCTGGTTTCCAGAAGTTCTCTAACAGCCCAATTATCATCAAAGACAAGTACAGCATCAGCGGTTCTGATACTGCTCAAGTTGGATGGGTTGAAGTTACTTCAGAAATGGGTACTTCAGGTTACCTTTGGTACTTGAAGTCTGAGCACGAGACTCGCTTACGCTTCGAAGACTACTTGGAGATGGCAATGGTTGAAGGTGAGAAAGCTGCAGTGACTATCACTGACGCTAACTCTCAGACTGTTCGCGGTACTGAAGGTCTATTCGCAGCTATTGAGAGCCGTGGTCTAGTATTCAACGATCATGATTTCGACAACGCTACCGGCTTGACTGGATTGGGCGAATTCGATCTTATCTTGGCTGAGCTAGACAAGCAGGGCGCAATCGAAGAGAACATGCTTTTCTTGGATCGTAGCACTTCTTTGGCTATCGACAACATGTTGGCACGCGCCAACTCTTACGGTACTGGCGGTACTTCTTACGGCGTTTTCAACAACGACGAAGGTATGGCTTTGAACCTAGGATTTAGCGGTTTCCGTCGCGGTTCTTATGATTTCTATAAGACTGACTGGAAATATCTCAATGATGCAGCTACTCGCGGTTTGACCGCTGACGTAGACGGTGTTGTTGTACCAGCAGGTGTAACCACTGTTTATGACCAGAATCTAGGTAAGAACATGCAGCGTCCATTCCTTCACGTGCGTTATCGCGCTTCTGAAGCTGATGACCGTCGTATGAAGACTTGGATCACTGGTTCTGTAGGTGGAAACTTCACCTCTGATATTGACGAAATGAACGTGCACATGCTTTCTGAGCGTTGCTTGTGCGTACAAGGAGCCAATAACTTCATCATGCTTAAGGACACTACTGCCTAAGCAATACTTGTAAGTAATTTACCCCTGACCTTTTGGTTGGGGGTAAACCTTACTATCATCTATCTTATATAATTATATCATGGCAAAGAAACAAGCCGTAGCAGTATCCGAAATGGAGGCTACACCCCAAGTGGAGACGCAAGCGCCACCAGTAAAAGCTGCACCAATCCAACAACCTGCTGCTCCAAAGACACCGGAGTGGGAGATAAAAGACAGGGTTTATTATCTAACTTCTCGTAAGAGGCCTATCATTGTGACGGTCCCTTCTAAACACACCACAAAGCGTTCGCTTTTATGGTTTGACAAAGAGCTAGGTTATCAAAGAGAGCTGCGCTACGCAAGCAACCAACCATCCCCATTTGTGGATGAGCAAGAGGGAGCTGTAACATTAGCGCATATCATCTTCCGCGACGGTACATTAACAGTACCCGCACACCAAATCGCTTTGCAAAAGCTATTGTCTCTGTATCACCCCTTGAAAGGGAGTTTGTACGCAGAGTTCAATCCTGAGCAAAACGCAGAAGTGGAAGTTGATAGCATTGAATTGGAATTAGACGCGATGAATATGGCGCACGATATGGAGATCGACGAGATCGAAGCTATCATGCGTGTAGAGATCGGTTCTAAGGTACGTAACATGTCCTCTAGGGAACTTAAACGAGATGTACTGATATTTGCTAGGAGCAACCCTAAAACGTTCCTATCTTTAGCCTCTGACGAAAACGTATATATCCGAAGCATGGGTATATTAGCCGTTGAGCAGGGTCTAATGGAGCTGCAAGATGACCAACGTACCTTTACGTGGAAATCTACAGGTCGCAAAGTGATGACCGTTCCTTTCGGGGAGCAACCTTATTCGGCACTCGCCGCATTCTTCAAGACCGACGAAGGTGTTGAGGTATACCAGAGTATCGAGAAACGATTAAAATAATCAAACTTCATGGTCGTCAAGTCACTTAAAAGGTGGCTTGACACTATGATTTAAACAATAATTATGGCAGTAAGCGTAGATACAGTTTATCAAAGGGTTCTGGCAATCCTAAACAAGGAGCAGCGTGGGTTTGTAACCCCCGAGGAGTTTAACCTTTTTGCCAATCAAGTGCAGCTCGACATGTTTGAGCAATACTTTTACGACATTAACCAGTTCGGCCGGATATCCGGTAACGACACTGAGTACTCTGATATGTTGGATAATCTTAATGAAAAAGTTAGTTTATTCGAAAAGGAGGCAACATTAACTAGGAGCGGTAACTATTATCTGACACCCGCGGACATGTATCGATTAGGTACGGTCAAATACGGTTCTATCGAAGTGGAACGTGTAAATAAAAACGAATATCTATATGTCAGTCAAGCACCACTTACGAAACCTACTAATACTAGGCCGATCTATACAAAAAGCCTTAGCGGAATCAAAGCTTATGGTAGTGCTGAATTTACTGGCGCAAGTGATATTTCTTGCAACTATGTTAAAAACCCTGCTAACGTAGTATGGGGATACACTACTGTTTTAGGTAGTGCATCATACAACGTTAATACCTCGACTAATTTTGAGGTACACGCCTCTGAAGAGGTGGATTTGGTTTTAGGCATCTTAGCCTTAAGCGGCTTACTTATAAAAGACCCTGCAGTATATCAGCTCGCCGCACAAGAGGAGCAACAGGGCATTAACCAAGAAAAAGCTTAATAGATGGGATTATTCACCGGAACAGAACAGAGTTATTATGAGGGCAGCGACCAGGGCAGCTACCAGTTTGTATCATTAAATGATATCATAACTAATTTTGTGATTATTTATGTGGGAGAAGACAAGGCTATATCTAAGGCCAAGCGTTTAGACGTAGCTTTTCATGCCCAACGAGCTCTACAGGAACTAAGCTATGACACCTTACGTTCTGAGAAGTCACAAGAGGTGGAAGTGGGACCTGCATTAACAGTGCCAATCCCCCACGACTTCGTTAACTACGTTAAGCTCACTTGGATGGACAACGCTGGTATAGAGCGTATCATTCACCCAGCTAGAAAAACAAGCAACCCGAAAGCACTGTTACAAGATAGCGCCTTCGATTATACCTTTGATGGTTCAGGTAACCTGCTTACGGCTGCAGACTCTGAAACATGGGGCAAGTACAAGGCATCAACCGCTAGCGACTCTACAGAGGAAAAGGATTCTTATCCGGAAGAGGACCAGTCTTACGGTCGTCGGTTTGGTATTGACCCACAGTTTGCTCACAACAACGGTTCATTCTTTATTGATCCTATTAAGTCTAAATTCTACTTCAGCTCTGATCTTACGAATGCGGTAGTGACTATCAAATACATTAGTGACAGCCTTGCTACTGATGCAGAGATGCAGGTTCACAAGTTTGCTGAAGAAGCAATGTACAAATCTATCGCTTATGGAATCCTTTCCACTCGAGCAAACGTGCCCGAGTATATCATAGGTCGATTTAAAAGGGAAAGATCCGCTGCTATTAGACAAGCCAAGCTGCGTTTATCCAACCTTAAGCTCGAGGAGATGAATCAGATTATGAAAGGTAAGTCTAAGCAGATTAAACACTAAGGAATATGCCACAGCTGAAACACACGTTCACTTCCGGGCGTATGAACAAGGACCTTGATGAAAGGCTTGTTCCGAACGGAGAATACATTGATGCTTTAAATATACAAGTCGGGCACTCAACGGGCTCTGACCTAGGGGCTATTGAGAATATCCTTGGCAATACTGCGCAAAGCGCTTTAGGCTTAACAAACGCCACCGTGATTGGTTCGATCCGTCACGACTCCACAAATTGCATTTATTGGTTTATATCTTCTTCTTATTACGATGTCATTGCAGAGTATGATCAGGATACGGACACCACTTCTCCTG
>TARA_R110000803_G_scaffold41244_1_pt1 | contig 11216 bp, 16 predicted proteins | sample TARA_R110000803 | Tara Oceans TARA_R110000803 (sample SAMEA4397772) | marine metagenome | biome: Polar Biome; feature: [SRF] surface water layer (ENVO:00010504); material: water (ENVO:00002006), including particulate matter (ENVO:01000060) such as... | depth 5 m | reverse complement strand
AGGGTGGCGATGACATTCCGTTTTAACTAATGTCAATCTATACCGAGCAACAAGAGGGAAGACTAGTGGTAGATAACATGCCACTAGTCCTCTCGCTTGTTACATCCCTGAGACCACCGAATAGAACAGAGTTTGATGAGTATGTGCAACACGGCAGCATCGGCTTGTTGAAGGCTATACGGAAACATGACCCAGCGCGAGCTAAGCTAAGTACATTAGCTTGGTACTATATTCGTTGGGAAATCATCCGTTATATCAATCGAAACAAACGGCTACAAAAACTACATGATGACGCATCATACCATATCTCGTCTATCTCTAGACGCAAGGAACAGAAGCCTGTTGAATCAGAGCTGTTCGAAATACTACCCAATAACTTGAGTAACTCAGAAGAAACCGTAATTCGGATGAGGCACCAGGGATATACATTTCAAGAGATTGGCACTGCTCTAGGCGATTACACTAGAGGATGGGCAAGTAAACTTTTCAACTCCGCTATAGAAAAAATACAAGATGCCAATAAAGAAACGAATATTAATGCTGAATGACGGACATCATTTAGCTACAGGATATGCGACCTACGGTAAAGAAGTTCTCTCTCGGTTAGCTGCGACTAACAAGTTTGAACTAGCTGAACTGGCATGTTTCACCGATGTTAAGCAAGCAGCCGCCTTTAATAAGCAAGTCCCGTGGGCTGTATATCCTAACTCTGTCCATGACACAGACCCCAGACACCAGATTTTCAAGAGTAATCCCGCCAACTCGTTTGGTCGCTGGAGATTTGAGCATGTATGCTTAGACTTCAAGCCAGATATTGTATGGGATATTCGTGATTACTGGATGCTAGCTTTCTCTGATATGTCACCCTATAGAGACCTGTTCCATTGGGCCATCATGCCTACTGTGGATTCAGCCCCTCAGAACGAGGCGTGGTTAGAGACCTTCATTAACGCTGACTCCGTCCTAACCTATACAGACTGGGGTGGTGATGTATTGAAGGACCAGTGTAAAGACCTGATTAACTACTGCGGTTCTGCTTCGCCAGGAGTAGACCTAGATGTTTATAAGCCCGCGCCCAACAAGGCAGAGCATAAGAAGAAGTTTGGTCTTGATGGAAATATCAACATCATTGGTACGGTCATGCGTAATCAGAAGCGTAAGTTGTACCCTGACCTGTTCCGTTCCTTCGCTGAGTATATTGAAATCTGCATGGACAATGGACGGGAAGACCTAGCTAAAAGTACCTACCTGTATGTTCACACTGGTTATCCTGACCTGGGATGGAGTATCCCCAGCCTACTAAAAGAACACGGAGTAACCCACAAGGTTCTCTTTACCTATATTTGCCATACCTGCGGCCACTACTTCCCCTCGTTCTTCCAAGATGCTAGAACCGTATGCCCAAGATGTAGCTCAGTCTCCGCACTAACACCCTCTACAGCTAGGGGTTTGAGCAGAGAACAATTAGCTAATATCTACAACCTCTTTGATTGCTACATTCAGTATAGTATCTGTGAGGGATTTGGTATGCCACAAGTAGAAGCCCTTGCCTGCGGACTCCCGCTATTCACTGTGGACTACAGTGCTATGGGAGAGGTAGGACGTAAGGGTGGCGGCGAACTACTAAAGGTTGGTAAGAAGTTCCTTGAACTAGAGACAGGTGCTTACCGTGTTTATCCTGACAACTCCTATACGGCTGAGAGGTTCTTTGAATTTCTTTCACTGCCACAACCTATTAGGGCTCGTAAGGGGTTCCACGCTAGGCAGGCAGCAGAGAAGTTCTATAACTGGGACACTATTGCTAAGGTGTGGGAGCAGCACTTCGAGAGTGTAGAACTAACTGGCAACCAGGGAGAGTGGGACTCAGAGTGTGATATACATAACCCTCTTACGGAATACTTAGATGTCTATGATAATATGACCAACGAGCAGTTCGTAGGGTTCCTATTCAAACAGGTTCTGAATAAGCCTGAGAAACAGTATAGTCACATGGCTATGAATGCTCTGCGCTCACTCAACTATGGACTTCAAATGACAGCCAACAAGATGGTTCCATTTACTAGGCAGCAACTGTTTGAACAATTCAGTGGCATGGCTCAGAATATTGCTATCGCTGAAAACCATCGTAAGTTCAGTGATGGTAGTTCGCAAGAAGACTATATTAAGGTGGCTCACTAATGAAGAACATATTAATGATTAGCCCATACCGTCAGAAGGATGGGTGGGGTCACTCAGGGCAGGACTACATCAAGTCGCTGATGGCTGCGGGTGCTAAGGTAGCTGCTAGGCCCATCTACATGGCTCCTGGTAATGACTTCGTACAGACGGAAGACCTTCCAGAAGAAGTCTTGGAGGCTGAGAACACTTCTCTCGACAAGTATGATGTGGTAATTGAGAATGTCTTACCTCACTTGTTTGTCAAGAGGGGTATTCCCACATGGTTGATGTGCAAGTTAGAGAGTGATGGTATCGACCAGACCTCATGGTTTCAGCACATGGCCTTGGCTGATGGCCTACTGATGACAGGCGACCACGATGTAAGAGAGTTAAATAAAGCGGGACTGAAAGGTGTCTATGGAGTAGGAGAACCCATCGACTCAAGTAAGTTTGAAGATGTCTACCCACGCTTCAAGGGCATCCCTAAGAATACATTCAACTTCTATTTCATAGGAGAGTTCATTGAGAGGAAGAATCTTGATGCACTAATCGTGGCGTTCCACTCAGAGTTTCACCACACAGAGCCAGTCAACTTAGTGTTGAAGGTTCATCGAGGAGGAATCCCTACGAGCCATCTAGTGAGCATCGTCAGACAGCATGTAGGCGAACTTAAACAAAAGATGCGGGTCTACAGAGACCCTCACCTGTATAAAACTGAGTTCATAGTCAGTGAGTACATTTCAGACAGACAAATGAACATGCTACACGATACGTGTGACTGTTTTGTTATGCCGTCTAGGGGAGAGGCTCCTTGTCGTCCAGCAGTTGATGCGCTGGGCTTCGGCAACACTCCAATCGTAACAGATGGGACTGGCATGTCAGACGTTGTTACAAATAACAATGGATATGTTGTTCCCTCTAGGAGAGAGCCTATCCTAACAAAAGATACCTATGTCTCATCCATCTATACCAGTAGGGAAACATGGCAAGAGATAGATGTCCTTGAGCTAAAGAAGGCTATGCGAGCAGCTTACAGTGAGAGTGAAGAAAGCAAGGCTAAGAAACGCGCTGATGGTAGAGACGTAGTAGTCGAGAACTACGGCCATAAAAGAATAGGTCAGAGAATTTTAGAGGCAATGCAATATGAATACCCCAGTTAGTACAATCCTCCATAGAGAACTAGACAAGCCAAAGAGTGTAGACATACTGGCGCTTGGATATGATGGTTGGTTTGAAGAACAACTCCAAAGCTGGAAGCATAATCTCTTCCTGTCTGAAAAGGGATACCAGTTCACTGGTAGACGGCCTGAATCTGTAAACTACATCTCGGAGTTGGTTGTTAAGATTCCTAACGACATACTCTTTGGTGCTATCTTATACAATGAGTTTGAGATGCAAAATGAGAAAGCAGAAATGCTCTCTAGGATGTATCATATTCCTAAGATGCTAGCCTGTCATAGCGCAGCAGATGAATCAACTATGGCTCCGACAGATAAGAATACAGTGTTCCTACATAAGTTTGTTAGAGACAGTTACATTGACCCAGTAGGAGATGTCATTAACATTCCTATTCCTGTTGTAGAGGCAGACTTTGCTAAGAAAGACATTGATATTCTTATCTATGGTCACTTCACTCATGCGGATAGGAACATGATTCACTACCTAACCACACTAGACTTCAAGACTGAGGTGTATGGTGTGAACCAAGGTATCAGTGAGGACATCCCACTGGAAGAACTAGAAAAGAAGATGGGTCGCTCTAAAATATATGTAAACCTATCTATGAATGCCTCTCTACCTACGCCAACACTAAAGGCTATGGGTCATGGGTGTGCTATTGTTTCTAACTCAACACCAATCATGGTGGACTACCTAAGTGCTAAATCCGGTTCCTTACTCACAGATGGTAGAGAGTTCGGACCAATCTTCAATAAGGTTCTTGATGGGGCGTGGGAAGATATGGGTCACTGGAATCAAGAGCTAATCAAAACCGAACATAACATGGAAGAATGCACCCGTGCCTGGGAAAGCAAAGTCTTAGAAGTAGCAAAAGAGGTATATGTCTTATGAAGATTACTGTAATGTACAAAGAGCAACCATCAATACTGATGGATAGTCACCAAGTGATTAATGCTGAAGAGTTGTTTAATGATGTGGAAGATGCATCATGCGTAGATATTAGGTGCGAGAGGGTGCTAGATGAAATAGTCTATCACCACAGAGATGAGGCTCTATCAAACATTGTCTCCAAGCTTAGGTATGGTGGAACAATATCCCTAGAGGGTGTTGACTATGCTATCTTATGTAAGAATGTAATGCTTGGTAAGCACGCTCCCTTAGACCTTAATACCCTACTATATGCTGACAGCCGACAGTCTCTCTCCTACCTATTGGAGATGACACAGAAGCTAGAGGCTCTCGGCTTGAAGGTAGATACCTCAAAGTATAGTAGCGATACAGATACTTACGAATGTCCCTTTTACACTATAGAGGCGCACAGGCCAAATGTCGAAAAATAGAATCAAGGTTAAAGATACTGTTTGCAAGGGATGTATCTTTGCTCAGTATGATGATGTGACTCAGACCGGCTGTAGGTTTGATATCGTTGACAATGCAAAGAAGGCTAATATCCAAGTCCTAGAGTGTTACGATGATGAGAGGGAGTTCTTCGTACTCAAAGACCGACAGTGTATGCTCCGCAGACCACATGAATGGGTCAAGGGTAAGAAGCAGGTTGAACTTGCTGATATAGCCCAGGCAGAAGTGGCTATCCCATGTAAGGCTATTGTCCTAATGGAAATTCAAACGCCTTTTGAAGCAGTGAAAAAAACAATAGATGACTTGGCCGCTCAGACAATGAAGCCTAACTATGTCTCTATCGTTAGACCTCACGATAATAAGCATGTAACACCTAAACAAATCGCGGACCACCTAGGAACATGCGGGTTTGCCCATTGGAAGGTGGAGAACATTATGGATAGGAAGAGGCTGGAGCGTAAGGCTATTGACTTAGTCATGCACTTTAAGACCCATCCATATACTGCGTGCTTCCGTGCTGGGTTAGGAGTGTCGGAAGACTTCTTCCAGTCTATCAACGACAAGATTATCTACCACTTCTTTAACTTCGGCATATTAACCAATGACAAAGACAAGGTAGGCGTAGAGCCTATCCACGGCGTAGTAGTCCCTCACGTTGTCTGGGCTAACTATGGTAACAGCATTCAAGAACTAGAAAACTGTCTGAAAGAAGATAAATGTCAGAACAAGATAATACAGATACAGGAAGTGGTGCCAAAGTTCCAGTAATCTTACTGGTTCATAGAGCTAAGCACGACCTGATTGAACAGACATACAAGCCCCTGTTCATCGTAGAGTGTAAGGAAGATGTATCCGCACCATTCTTTTTCAACTCTGCTCAAAAGGAATACATTGAACAGAAGGCTATCGTAGGCTTTCTGTCTGAGTATGATTACCTATGGTCGGAAGACTCAGTACAGAAGGCAGTAGACACCATATCCAATAACAAATACTTTGGCGCTGTCTACTCTGACATAGTCTTAATGGCACGCTCACCCGTTCCACAAGTGATGCCAGCATTTTCTAGAGACACATACAATAATCTACCAATTAATGTCCCTATGTTCTCATACAGTCAGATGCTAAAGCAGTGGGACACAGACCTAAAGACTACATACTTCTTTGATATGTTTAAGAAGCTGGGAGATAGGACGCTCCTAGCACATGTTCCAGAACCACTCTTCTCATCTAAGTATCATATGATAGAGACAGAAGAGTTAAAGACAGTACGAGAGAAATATGCCTAATAACGCTACCCGAAACGTAAGTACAACCAAGAAGCCCAGACAAAAGCTTACCGTCATCATTCCAGCCGCAGGTGCAGGGACAAGGATGAAGTCGTATGGTCCCAAGTGCTTACTTAGGGTAGATGGTATGTCTATACTACATAGACAGATAGCTATGGTTAGGGCTGCATTTCAAGACCCAGAGATAATCGTGGTGGGAGGATTCGAGGCTCTCAAGATTAGAAAGCAACTCCCCGACTCAGTTACCTTCGTAGAGAACCCACACTTTGAACATACTAACGTGGTATACAGTATCTCACTAGGTATGACTAAGGCATCAACCCGTAACATTCTTGTGGTGTATGGAGACTTGGTCTTCAACTCACAGGCATTAGATTTCTCTCTGCATAAAACTTCCATGTTAGTTTTGTCAGATACTATGCATAAGGATGAGGTTGGATGTATAGTCCATGATAACAAGATAGAGAATATGATGTACGACCTATATCCTAAGTGGTCTCAAATCATGTACTTGACTGGACCAGAACTAGACCTATTCAAAACACTAGTCACGGAGCAACCCTGCTCTCGTATGCTAGGCTTTGAAATCATCAATAGAATCATTATGGATGGGGGCATCTTCAAGGCTGTAACCCCTAATAACATCAACATAATAGATATCGACACATCAAGAGATATTGAAAAGGCAGAGGTTATATGTACACAATAATTACCCTACCCACAACCTCAACACTAAGTGATGGCATCGCTTCAACACTAGCCGCCATGTCTGTTAAGGAACCTGGAATCTTAGAAACGAAGATGTGGCTACCAAACAAGAAACCTATCTTCGATATGCTAGAAGAGAGTAGACCTTCATATGTCATAGCTGACTGTGATGCTGTTCCTGATATGACCAAGGCTCTTAAAGAGTTTCCAGATACCAAGCTAATCCTATTGGGCAATACTCCGTGTAGTCACGCTGAGTTAATACCTGATTTCTGGGGTGTGTCTCCCGGTATCTCGAAGATTATCTTGAAGAACTCCGCTGCCAAGAAGACTGTGGAGATAGAACCTGCTGCTGCACTAGCCCTATACAACAGAGGGGAGAAGATAGACTCCTATGGAGTAGACTTAGTTTATATAGCTAACTCTCTTAACATATTAGATGGTGAGTTGGATATGCTAAGTATAATGTCAAGCCTCGCACATAGCTTTCGTATCATAGGATACCACAGACCATTCTTACAGTATGTGGGACAAGCTAACACAGTAGAGATGTCGAACTACCTAGCGTCAGCCAAGATAGTCATTGATACAAATAAGAGGACACTATATGATGCGGGTGCCCAAGAAGGCTTCGCTCTATCAACGGTAGAGAACAAGTATTATCCTTGCCTCCTGAAGGATGGAGAGCTAGATACTGACTATATAATTTCAACCACAAAAGAGTGGCTAGACAGGGATATAAGTAGAAAGAAGATGGGAAAGGCTATTAAGAAAAAGGTATTAGAAAGCGATACTTATTTCCATAGGGTGTCTGATATCTTCTCCAGTATGGGCGACGATAACCTAGCTAAAAGTGCCCTTTCCACACTAGAAACACTCCTAAAGGATATGCAAAATGTATAAGTTTGGCTTTTTAATAGATGCGGTAGGGACTTCACAGCATTCTATCTATTTAACGCAGCAGGTGAACGCTCTGGTGTCTCAAAAGCCCGATTACGCGCCCTGTTTGTTCTATCGAGACTTCGACAAAATCGTAGAGCCTCCGCTATTTGCTCTGCTAAATTGCTATGAAACGTGGAGTTTTGATGGCATAGCAATAGCGACAGACATATACTCAGCCAATCTGCTGTTAGGATGTCCTGGTCCAAAGAAACGCTTCTTCTATGTATGGAATATGGAGTGGGCATTTAGACCTCAGAACATGTATGCTGACCTAGCAAAGGTATACTTAAACGACAAGCTTCCGCTCATAGCGCGGAGTAAATACCATGCCGATATCCTCACTAAGATATGGCAACCACCAGTAGCAATACTAGAAGAGTTTAATCATGAGCAACTTGCGAGCTTCATTAAAGAGCAGAGCTAAGACATACAAGAGTATGAATAGCGAGACTAAAGAAACATTCCTCAACGATGCGTACTCAGCGTGTGAGTTGAGCTATGGAGAAATAGCTAAGTTGTGTGGTACATATGCTAATAAGATTCGTAGAGATGCGAAGAAGCTGGGCTGTGCCACCCCCAGGGATAAGTCCACCGCACAGAAGACGGCAATCAGTTCAGGCAGGCATGAACACCCCACCGAAGGTAAAGAGTTAAGCGAGGCGACCAAGAGGAAGATTGGTCATGCGGTCGCAGACAACTGGGCTAACCTGACTGACAAAGAAAGGGCTCATCGGTCTGCTATAGGGAAGGCAGTCTGGAACGCCATGACTCCTGAGCAGCAGCGAAACTTGAGGGCGGGAGCAGGCGATGCAATCCGAAATGCCGCGAAACATGGAAGCAAATTAGAGAAATTCATAAAAGAAGGGTTGACAAAAGCCGGTTGGCTAGTAGAATTTCACAAGGAACAGATAGTCACAAACCAGAGGCTACAGGTTGACTTGTTCCTGCCTGAATTAAGGACTGTGATTGAGGTAGATGGGCCATCACATTTTCTACCTATATGGGGAAGAGATGTGTTGGCTAGGAATAGACGCTCGGACAATCAGAAGTCTGGTTTGATACTAGCGAATGGCTGGTGTCTATTGAGAGTGAGGCAGACTCAGACTATCTCCCAGACGTATCTAGAGAAGGTATGGGTTAAAGTTGCAAGGGCAGTTGATGCTATAAATGGTAAGTTCCCGCCTAAAGGGAAACGGTTAATTATTATTGGAGGTGAAGATGATGACGCTTGATGTCACGAAGATGTCCGCTAAGGACATTAAAGAAATGTTGGTAAGTGACTACACCCATGAAAAGGAAGACTTGGCAGACAAGAAAGTTGCCGAGCTAAGAGCTATCTTACTAGGAGAGATTGGTCTTCATGGAGAGCCAGAGCAAGAAGATTTTGAGGCAGACCTTAATGACTTTGAGCCTGTTGAAGATGAAGTTCCTGAAGCTCTACCTGCTGACCCAGTAAAGGGAGACATCGGTTGGACCGACTTCATCTTGGAACAACTAGAGAAGAATGAGATGGTGGAGGGTAATCCGACATGTAGCGGCCTACGGAGAATGGCTGAGAAGTACATCGGTGAAATCATTAGCTCTAAGACTACGGTAATAGCTGCGCCCTCTCAGATGAATGAGAACAGGGCAACTGTAGTAGTCTCTTTATGTCTTGAGGGCAATGATAGTATGCTTAGGGAGGTTGATGGGGCTGCTGACTGCTGTATCAGCAATACTGATGCTCCCTATCACAGGTTCCCAACTGCTACCGCTGAGACTATGGCTGAGAGTAGGGCTCTACGTCGTATCTTGAGGTTGAACAAGGTTGTAGCAGCAGAAGAAGTATCATCAAATGCGCGGGAACCAGAGGAAAATCTGGTTGACGTAAACAAGGACGATATCAGCAAGACGCAGATACGGTTCCTAGAGGTAATGGGTCAACGAAATAATGTTAATGTCAAGAAATTGGTACACAAATACCATCCAGATGTCAATAATATTAAGGAGTTGAGTTATAAAGAGTCCAAGGCACTTCAAGAAGTTGCAGGTGGATTTTCACGCGAAGCTGTCCCAGAAGATATCATCGGTTATGATGAACAGTGGAGAGCAGAATTTTGTTAAGGAGTTGAGAGATGAAAGTAAGCTACAAACCGAGGCCAAACCTTCTAGTTGAGTTCGATGCCGCTGGGCAGAAAGACTTGTTTGAACAGATGGCGGGGCTTCAAGAAATCTTGAAGCAAGACAAGTGCGGCAAGTGTGGAAATGAAGACCTCATTTTTACCTGCCGAACGAATGACGACAACAAGTTCTATGAGCTACGTTGTAGGAAGTGTGGCGCAACGCTAGGCTTCGGCAGTCATAAGACGGGAGATACACTGTTCCCTCAGAGGAAAGATAAGGAACAGAACTGGCTTCCAGACGATGGCTGGACCAAGTGGAATAAAGAAACGCAAGCACGCGAATAGCGGCGATGAGTGCTAACATCGAAGAGAGGGCGGTAGAGCTAAGGCTTTACCGTCCTTTTTTTATTGGTGTCGAGCAACCACTCAAGCTCCCGCTTAAAGCGACAAGGTGGACAGTGAGCGTGTCCCATCTGTAGGTTTAGCTTGAGGTTAAACATAACGGTGTCTGAGGTTAGCCGCCAGTCGCCACAGTTAGGGCATGATATTCTTACAAAGCTCATTTTGTTTTAAGACATGTTCAATGTCATCCTTTAGTTGGCATGGCTCGCAGTATCCTGCTTGTGGGTCCACTATACGCTTGCCATCAGCATACGATGACATCATACCAAACGCCATCATTTGCATTCTATTAGTGTGGCATCTTGGACACTGAATAATTTGTTGTGACATACTAGCTCCTTTAAGGCATCCTTCATTTGACATTTGGGACAGGTGAGGCTTTGTTCATAAGGGTCGTTCTCATATACGAGAGACCCAATCATAGTAAGCTCTCCGCACCTACACTCTCCTATTAGTGGACTCATTCATCCATCCCCAGTAGCTTCCTCGCTAACCTAGCTATCCTCCAGGCCGCATCATGTTTAGGCTTAGATGGGGGCTTCTCTTCCTCTTTCTTAGGCTCAGGTGGTTGGTAGTTTTCATCAACCACATAGTCACGACAATTTTGACAGCTACGGGGTTTCTCTTTTGCTTTACCTTCTTTATCAGCCCTAGGAGTTATAACCTGAAGGGGTAAGCACTCACCATGTAGGGCGCACTCTAAGAGAGCATGTGTTCTTGCTTGACTAGGGCATCCCCTACACTCAAAATTCTTCCCTGTGTATTTACCAAGATGTATGCAAGGTTCAAGCCTAGGCTGTCTACATCCCCTAATCATCTTGAAGTTTTTGCTACGATGAGAGACTACATCGCACCTACTACATTCGTAGCGCCAGAGACCATCTTCAGTTTGCGTAGTTGTTATATCACAGAACATTGGTATACCTTAACAGAAAGAACTAGGGATAACATCGGCAGTTGCCGCAGACCATCCACATGTTACATCAGCACCCACCCCAAGGTCGGAGACTACATCACTTGCGCAACAATTTAAGCTACTACTTGCAGACCCTCTCAAAAGAGCATCTAAGGTGCCACCACT
>TARA_R110000803_G_scaffold69058_3_pt1 | contig 11241 bp, 19 predicted proteins | sample TARA_R110000803 | Tara Oceans TARA_R110000803 (sample SAMEA4397772) | marine metagenome | biome: Polar Biome; feature: [SRF] surface water layer (ENVO:00010504); material: water (ENVO:00002006), including particulate matter (ENVO:01000060) such as... | depth 5 m | reverse complement strand
GGTTAATGAATCACCATCTAGTGGCTCGCCTAAATCATCATTCAATAATGCTTCCTCATCTCCAAAAGCTAGCCCCGTCAATTTTTCAAATTGCTTATTTAATATCGTGGTTGGCTCTGCAAACTTAAAAGATATTTCATTTAGTATTTTTCCACGCTCAACATCTACGCTTTCAAAATCTACGTACTTAGTAATATCATATAGGTTTCCTTTACTGTAGTACGAATTTAAACTATCAATATAAATATCACCGTTAGGTTGTGTTATAACGATTAATTTATAAGCGTTGAATAGTCCTTTTAAAAAGTCTATTATCTTTAGCTTCGGCATTTCTTCACTAACTACAAAAACACTATCTATTGTGTTTTCGGTTGCCGTTGTTATTTCTAACCGTATAAGAGTTGTTAAGTCCTCTAGTTGGTTCTGTCTTAAAGTAGCTGTATATTTAAACTCTTGGTTGCATATCACCTCGTAATAGACACTATTATTTACATCTAAAGTGTCGAGATTATCCCAACTAGAAACGTCCTCTCCCGTAGTGACTAATTCTTGTACTGATTCGCCATCTACATAAGTTTTAATAGTATATTCAAAAGCTTCATACCCTGCTGATGGAATTACCCTTATTTGATTAAAAAAAAATCTAACAGGGCTGGACGTTGAAATATAAGTACCTACGTCTGTACCTTGATCCATCCAAAAACTAGACCCCCCATCCCAATTTACTCTTTGACTAGCACCTCCTGTTTCCCTTTCTTGGCTAGGATTAATCCACAAATACAACTCTGAAAATTCAGTAGTACCAAAGAAATCTCTAGTAAAAGTTAATCCGTAATCCGTTTCTATCGCCTCTATTATTGCAAGTAGTTTTATACTAGGTCTTAGGTCATCCCAAACTACACCCGTTAATGGTCCGCCACCATAACTAATATTTGCTAACGTTTCTGTTTGGGTGTTATCTCCACTAGTGGAATTAATATAGTATTGTTTCTTTACAAATAGATTGTATATTAAATCATTTGCTGGTATTACTGTAGGACTTCCTGCACTATCTATCCCTGTGGTAACAGAATCAACTAAGCCAGACTTAATAATCCCACTTATGTATTCGTGATTATATGCTGATAAATCTAAATCTGATAGCTCATCTTTTTTTAACGTGTCTACTAAAGACGTTAAGTCACCAAAGAAATTTATTGTGTAACTGCTGGGCTTACCTTTTTTTAAATTTACCTTTTGAAGTCGCCATTTTCCCGTTTTAAACGGTTTTCCTGCTAGTAATATAGTTCCTGAAACCTTAGTACGTGCATCAAAACCGCCATCTATATCAGCGTTGTACCAATGTTTGAACAGCTTATTATTACTCTTGCTTGCAGGCACGGCAAAACTCTTACTATAATCTGTAGTGTTAAGAGTTATATCTGAAATGTCAAGAACTGAAGATATTATTTCTACGTTCTCATCACCATACAAATCTACTCTATCTGTACCTATGTAAACTTGATTTATCAAACGTTATTGATTTTATTATATGACGGTTTAAATTGTATCTCGTAATTAATTAGCCGTTCCTTCTGCTGAGTTTTTAACGTCAACTGCTTGCTCTTAATGTCTAAAGGTGTAAACGTTACGCCGTCATAACTCCATATCCTTTCGCTTAACAACAACTGTATAAAGGTTTCATTCATTACTTCGTCAACCCATCCGCTATTCACTTTAAATGATTCCTCACCTTGTACGTTAAATCTAATGAATTGATGATTGCCTAAACTGGGCTGACCACGAAATGACTCATAACTATTATCTGTCACCGTTAACTCATCTGTACGCTCCTTAAAGAACGTTAAGAACTGTTGCCCTCCTTCCTTATTCTGAAACAAAATATCTAAAGGCGTGTACTTTAACTCATCTTGTATTAATAGCGTAGTTGTAATCCCGTTAAATCCTATCTCTACATAGGTGTCTGTAGTGGTTTCTGATAAGTCTACCCAAATATTCTGTACTAGTACCGAAGAGGTTGTACTCGCTACTATACTAGCACTATAATTAATTTCATTATCGGGATAGCTAATTACAGTCACAGCCATCGGTGAAGATTCATCGCCTAATACTGGTAGACTAAAGAACCCCGCACGATCAACCTTAAACTCTATGCCACTCAATAGAATATTGTTTGTTATTGCGGTTATATTTTCACCTTCATTACCATAACTATAACCTAAAGATGCTAATTGCGTTAAGTGGTTTTGCTGTGTAGTTGCATCCGCTGCTAGGGTTGTTATGTACGTATTGTAAGAATGAAACCAAACGTTGTTATCTGCGTTAAACTTTCCTGTACCTGCGTTTTGCCTAGCCGTGAAGTCGATAAAATCCGCTATTTCTTTAGCAATATCTATCTCATCACTACCAATAGAACCCGTAGGATTCTTTTTCGTTATCGTGTAGTTTGCCGTGCCTGGAATACTTGCCTTTAATCCATCCCAAATAAAGACGCTAATAGTGTAACTCGTGCAGGTGAGACCCGATGCTGGACTCACAAATGGCGTAGTAATATAATAGGAGCTTCCTGTTTTAATCATTGCTTAGATAATAAATTAACTTCTTTATTCACTTCTCTATGAAGGGCTTTGCGCTTATCAAACTCCCACCATTTAGTAGCCTTTCTATTTCTTTTATATTCTAATAAAAGTCTTGTTAGTGTCATCTCTTAGTTTCTTAAAGTAAATTCTAGTAAGTTCTCCACGTCTAAGGCATAAGCCTCTGTTATATCTTCTGGTAACTCTCTAAACGCTTTCTCAAAAGGCTTAGTAAAAAAGTGAGTCGTTTCTAGTCCTGTATGAAAGATACTTTTTCTTATTGCAAAAATCATCCCTTTCCTACTCGTAAACTTTCCTTTAGCATCTCTAGGTGCTAACCCTTTTTTTATTGTCCAACCCCCTAACGATAATTTAAACCCACCGTTAGAACTAGTCCTGCTAGGATTCCTATAAGAGAATGGGCTTCCAAACACTTTCTTTTTCTTCCATTTTTCTTTTACTGGATTGCCTTGACCGTCTTTAACTATTTTTCCTTGACTATCTTTTTTATTTTTAAAACCACCTATCCCGTGAACACCTTGATCGACATAAACACCATAGTCTTCCATTAAAAAACTCAATGAGAAACTATTTTTACCTGTGTCTAAATCATAATCAATAGAGTTCGATAAAGAACCTGTGGAAGATTTACCCTTCCTCTTCAGTTCTTTTTTAGCATCTGCCTTTACCTTGCTGCCAAATATGTTTAAAGCGTCGTCTAAGTGCATAAGTTAAGCGTTACATTAGGCAACTGTACGTCGAAAGTCATTACCCAACCATCATAAATATTAGCACCCTCGCCTATTGTTGCTGTAAATGTAGGGCTATCACTAGCTGTAATGTTGTTTCCTGCCCAATCTCTATTCATTGCTACCCAAACCCTGTTTAATGTTGCTAACGTTTCGTTTAGGTTGTCTACTTCGTTATCGTTTCGCCAAAACTTATCATCGTTAATCTCTTTATTTATATCTCTAATATCTAAGCAAGCTAACTCTACGTTAAACTCTATTACACCTGTGCTAGGAAACGACCCACTAGATACGTTTATATTAAAGATAGGAAATAGGTTTGCTTTAAGTACGTCTATCTCATCGGGCGTATGCTTAGTAGTCGTGTTTACAAAGTCGTCGGCATCCGATAAACTCTTTATAAATAATAATAGTTGTGTAAATTGATTCATTTATAATCTTGTTACGTTTCCTGGTTTCCTTAAATCTGCCTCCAGCTTTTGTTTGTCTATTCTATGCGCAAAAAATACGTGGCACTCGTGTACGTTCTTCTCCAGTACTCTATCAATCTCTAAAAAGTTATCGTTAGCCATTGAAACTATTGTGGCGAACCAACCCCATTTAGTGAAGTAGTTGAGAGCGTTTGAACCTTCAGAAGTTCCTGAATCGTATATCTCTGGGTATGTAGTCTTAACTCTTTCGCTAAATTGCAAAAAAAACCAATAGCCCCGTTAACGATACTTAGCGGCATCTCTCTCATTTGCTCCGCATATTCCTTTGTACCGTTGTAACTTTCGATAGTATAGCTTTGCCCTCCCTTCTCAGCAATAGGTCTAAATAGTATTGCCATAGTGTTGTGCATTGTTTCCAGTTCCGATCCGTATTTACTTAAGTCTGCAAACTCAGCCATTGACATCTCATCTAAATTAGGGTGAAAACCAAAGTCCACACCATTCATAGTAAAGAACTTTTCAAACTCTACGTCTAAACCTAAAGCCTTGTCAACCTGTTCTAATATCTGTTTATAATCTGACTGCTTAATCTTAGATATATCCCTTTGAGGAATACCTGTAAAGATGTGTATTTTCCTTTTGTTAAAGGCTTCTTCTTTTAAGTCATCACGCTCTAAAAGTTCTGCATATCTTTGCATCTGTTTTAGAGTTATTTCTGATATGTTTTCTGGTAGTAGTACTTTCATACTATCAAAGCGTAAAAGTACGTTATTTGTTATTTATAGTAATGGGTGGCATCCCAAAGAGCCTACTACCTTGAATCGAACAAGTAGAATACACTCACCAGAGTAACCCGTTGCTGTTGGTACAGCAGCCACCCATATACTTATATTAATAACCTAGTTCTGTTAATGATTCTTTTAACCTTAAAAAAGATAATCTTTGTTGTATCTCTTTTGCTAATGATTTTTGATCTTTAGTTTCTTCTACAAAACGCAAATTCCTATTATTAAGAATTTTCGTTATTAATTTTATTTCTTTATCATCCATTATTTTAAAGATTATTTTAAATATACATTAGATAATTGTATTACACAAGTAAAAAGATAATTATTTATCTAATCTCAATCCCGAAGGTTCTCATTTCAAAATAGTATCTCATCATAATACTATCCCATTCGTCAGGAGAGCGTCCAATCATCTCCTTAACTCTGTCTTTAGATACTAATGCTATCTTACCATCCTTATCAATATCCTTCTGCTTAACCTGTTCCATCTCTTCTGAGGTCTGCTCTGTTACTACTGCGTTAGTTAGAACCTCTCCTACTTCTCTAGCTACTATCTTCTGAGCCATATAATACCCGCATTGGCTTTTAAGATTGGTAAAGTTCTCACCATCTAACGCTCTTGATCCGTTAATAAATCCTTTGCAACCTAAGAAGTCTACTACACCACCACCAACTCCATCCTCATCTGCAATGATATGACTTAAAGAAATGCCGTATGTCGTTTGCAATTGCTTTGCTTTAGCTACCACAACATCTAATCCACTCTTATCTATGTGAAACCTATGGATACATTTCCAACCGTGCCATACTCTAAACACCGTATTATCTTTTCCTTTACGTGCTACGTCAATAGTCATATACTTACGCCCTTCTGCTGGTACGTGATCTGCACCCCAATAGTCTGCAATAGAATCAGCATCTATCAACGTGCTAGGGTCACTATCATAAGCCCAGTTACCTTTTAATAAACGTTCTTTACTGTTTCTATCTAATGTAAGTAGGTTTGCTCTGTAGTGTTTAGAGATAAAAGGATTATCGTCTAAGAGGCTCTGTAAAAACTTTCTGTAGGGTTCTATCGTCCCATCCATAAAAGGCTTGTAGAACTGTCTGTATGTCCAATTCTTAGCGGGGTTGCAAGTGCCTAGAAACTTAGTTGTTAATCCTTCTGTTTCTTCTCCTTTTGAGTTTAGCCATTTAATAGGAATTCCTGCCTCGTTAGTTTCTAACACCTCCATTGTGTCGGTTCGTTCACCGTGTCTATCCCAATCACTTAACCTGTATCTTATTCGAGATTTTACTATTCCTTTAGCCTTTTCGGTTATCTGATTGCATTCGTCAACAAATATATCTGTGACCTCTAAGCTCCCTAAATCGTCGAACTCAGGATCTGAAGGATAGGCAAACAAATCTCTAAGATAGATTAGGCTACCATTCTCAAAGACTATACAGTTAGGGTTCTCTTTGTCGTGTGATGAGGTTACTTTATAATCTTCGTTTATTATAACTTTTTGCATCCTTGCAACTTCGTGAAAGGTTTTAAGTGTAGTATCTTTTAGTATCTTCAGCTTTGCTCTGCCTATTAAACCCCTAGTGCCTGGATATTGTATGCGTCTTTTTAACTGCCAGTAACAACCGAAAGCGGACTTACCACCACCAGCACCGCCACCGAATAACAACTCAGTAGTAGTATCATCTTCTAGTATGTCTAGTGCTTTAGTCTGTTTTCTCGTTAGCTCCATAATTCTTTACTTCGTGCCATACTATTGTCTTGTCACCTTTCTGTAGGTTGTGATCTTTGTATAATGCTAGTAGTTTGTTCTGCTCCTTTATTGCATTCACTCTGTCGCTATCCTTCTCGGCTGTGTTAGCTATCACCTGGAGCTTATCTAATTGTCCTTCTAGTGTTATCTGTAATCTTTTGGAAGTCTTTTGTAGTTTGGTTTCTTTGTACTCTTGTATCTTACTAATCTTTACTAACTCATTGAACCTCACGCCTGCGCTTTCGTCACTAGCATTTTGATAGAATTTCTGGTATGCTTTTAGCCCATTGAAACCATTAACTAGCCACTCATCAATAACAAGTTTATATTTTTCAAAGGTTGAATCTAGCATAGTTTTAATTTAAAAAAGTTAGTTCTGGACTCATCTCTATTTCATAGTGATTTGTAAGTTCAATGCCGTGAGTAAGAGTATAGAAATACCCATTAGGATTTATATGTATCTCTGTTATTATTCTAGGTCTTTGCTCTACGTCTGTAGTTAGAAATACTATATCTCCTATGTTGTATGTTGTTTTTACTAATCCCATTAATAGAATCTTCTAAGCGTCATTAGTCTTGTAATCGTTGCTCCAATAAAAGCCCACGCCAATTCATTTATACCATACTCAGCTAAGAAGATAGCAATAATACCTAATAGTACCGCTTGTGCTATTCCTTTGAATTGTCCTGAATTAAAATATCTAACTTTTATTCCTAGTATTTTTCTCATAATTTATTTATTTAATTGCTCGTTTCTAGTTTCGTCTAGTTTCTCTATTGCTTTGGTTCGTGCTTCTTGGCGGGTATTACAAGTATTGCCTAATATCCCTGATTTATCGTATGCAGCCCATTCTTTCATCGTTCCTAAATCGTGATTGTAAAAAGGCGCAACCCAAAATTTAATCCCAACACTATCTCCATAATCTACATACACTCCGTATTTCATTGCTCTTGGTAGCGTATTAAAAGTATCCACCTCGCTTCCGTGTAATGCTTTATCCCAATTATCAGCATCTTCTGGTGGTTGTGGCTCAAACCACTCCTCAAACTCTTCCTTGCATTTTCCTGTTAGCTCCAATGGTTAATATTTAATCCGTTATCAAAAGTCTGTACTATTTGGCATACTTGCGATCTTTCGTGCTTGCCTAACTTTAATCCATTAAGGAATAAGTAGTAGTGATCTTTCTCTTCTGCTGGTCTTATTTCTACTGATATGTTCATTCTTTTATTTTTAGTTTTTCTCCTGTTAAAGCGTGGTATAGGTTTTGTAGTTGGTGTACGTGTTTTATATGTTCTGTTTGAATATTATCCTCTTGTGTTTCTAAAAATACATATAAACCACATTCTTTATCCCAATTAAAATTAAGGTTTTTAAATGTTTTCCAATATTGTGCATCTGCTAAGTATTCAAACCCAAACTTCAATAACCATTCCTCTGTTAGTGGGATGGGGTTAAATAAAGGTAATACTAAAGGGTCATAATTTGATTTTATTAATATTGAATGGTTGCTTATAGATTCAACTTCGCCAACACCGTGTATTGGGTGCCATACTAAATTCCCAATCCTAAGTTCTTCTGCTTTTATCATTTCTTACATTGGTTTTCATAAACTATATCCAGCTTCTTAGTCATCTCTCTTACGGGTGCTGTGCTTCCGTTTGTTGGCGGTTCGAAGTATAGTTTTGAAAATACATCAGCAAATAACTTACATACCATCTTAGTTTGATCGTCTGTAAAGTGTAGCGTTCTTATCTTTCTATATTCCGTCCATCCTTCTACTTCTTTTTTTGTCAAACATCGAGCCTTAAACGCATTAGGTAGAAGTGCTTTTAGTTTGTCTTTGCAATTACATTCTTTTTTAATCATCTATAACTATTTTTTTAGCTTCTTTAACTTGTCTGTACACATAACCGTAATTTATACCGTATATCTCCTGGATTTCTCTTAGTGATCTGTCGTAACTCTCTGCTAGTAATTCCTTTTTAACCCAGTCTAAGTTATTTATATTGTCTAATATTCTTTGCTGCTCATCCGTTGGCTCGAATGTATTGTCTATTGATTTTAAATAATAGAACTCCGATAAGCTAACGTCTTTCCTTTTCCTAGTGTAGTCTATGAACTTACTCCATAAAACTCTAGTTACAAAGTACGCCTGTTGATTCTTAGGTACATCTTTACCGCATCCTAATAAATATAAATATGCCTCTTGTACTAAGTCATCAGCAAGCATTTTATCGTTGCACATACTGAAGGCTATTTTTCTCCACTTAGCATCTTGTTTACAAATCTCTTCTATCATTGCAACCAAAGATAGTGAAATTAATTAAACTATTTTTTTTCCATTATCTAAATCTTTTATTAGTGTTATTTCTTTTGAATATTAATCCAATGTGACCTTCGAATATAGCTAGCTTTCCTATGTCGGCTCTATGCTGAAGATTTGCCGTTGCGGTTATCCCTAAGTTTTTAAAGAAGTACCAACTCGCAACACCTCTTACTCCAGGAGCTAAGTATGCGCCCCACACCTTCTCATTGTTATAACCATACCCTTGTCTAAGTATCACCCCCGTATGTATTCCCATTGATAAGTCAAAGGTTTTATTAAACCAATCGGGATAAAAGTCCACTCCTGCCCCGTAGTTCCTATAATTAATCTCATTGAACGCACCCCAAAAGGCGTACACTCCCATCCATTTATGTCTTGCACCTATCTCTACGTCATAATCGAACCCTATACTTTCTACTTTGGTTCGTGGGTTATCCATTATTCCAAACGCATTGGAAGGGTCAAAGGTAGCTTTTACATACACGTAGTCTTGTGCTAGTATCGAATACGTGTTTAATAGCAATACTATTACTATTGATAGTCTTAATAAGTTTCTTTTAGTTTTCATCTTGTATTAGTTTATTGTTAGTAAGTAACAAATGTAACTATAAATAAGTTCCTGTGCAACTATTTTATAATAAACAATTTTCCTATCATCTCTACATAAGGATCGTGCTTTGATTTAAGCCTACTTATAACACCCTGGGGAGATATACCTTCACGCCTTGCATATTCACTCTTAGAAATGAAGTTGTATTTTGTAACTAGCAACTCAATAAAAGTTAATTCTTCTGTCATTGTGAACTTACCATTTGCAATCGCATCCTTAAATCTTTCAATGTTTGTTGGTGTTTCCATAGGTTTAATTTTGTAAGTAATGATAAAACAAGTTGTAGTGCATTGTGCTATTTCCAAAACTTATTACCCTCTACACATCTAGTTAAACAACTCATTCGACAATTATTATTTTTATCTAAGTTTGCGCACAACGTACCCTTCGGCACAACAACAATGGGTATAGTTAATGCTTCCTTTAGTTCTATTTTTAACACCTTCCATATTTCTGGTTCATGTTTTTTTATAAGATTTATTATCTTACTTCCGCTTTCTATATCTATTGTAATTTCTTTAATTGTTATCATTATTTATTTACTTTATTAGTTATTAAATCGCACTAACCATACCCAACACGTTAGTAACAATACTATTTTTTGCCACCCACTCTTGCGTGCTCACTCAGTATATCTTGGATGTAGTTTTTAAGGTCTTTATTTGCTTTGATGGCAAGTATCTGTAATTTTTCGTAAGTGCCATCTTCTTCGTTTATATCAATTAATTTTCTCATTGTTCAATATTTTTTAGTGTTCAGTGTCAATGAACATAGTTTTTAAATGAACACTAATTTGCTGGTACATAAACACCATTAGCGTTTCTATCGTTACGGAAGAACAAACCACCTGCATAATGCTCGTAACTTGTTGGCGTTTTAATATCTTGCCATCCTTTATAATCTAAAGTAAGACTATAAACATCTTCACAAAGTTGTGAGAAGTCAGAACCATCTACACAATAAATAGTCATTGCTTTATGAGATTGTTCTTTATTGGTATCAACCAAATCAAAACGTCTTGATGTAGCAACCTTAAAAGGTATATTGTTTGAGTATAAATACTCGCTTAATCTTCCAAAAAGAAAGATAGAATCTTCTATACTTTTACCTTGTATAGATATTTTCATGCCATTGTCAGTAGTTGCAGAAGAGTTAAACATCCAATCAAAGATTCTGCTATCTGTTAATCTCGCTCTTAATGTTTCTAAAGTCATCATAACTTGGTGTGTTAGGTTATTGCTTCATTGCAACAGTACAAATATATATTATATATATGATATACACAAGTATTTATTGTAAATATTTTATTTTTATCAAAAGTAATTTGCCAACGCTCTAAAATAGTACAGTAACTAACACCGCATAAAATCCATTGGCAAAAAAGCCAACGTTATTTTATACGAATACGTTACCCACAATTATTTTTTTAGCCATCTACACGTGCTACTGCAACGGCATAATAGTTCGCGTCCATTTCAATTCCTATTCCGTTTCTATTGGTGTTTTTACAAGCAACTAAAGTACTTCCAGAACCCATTGTTAAATCAACTATCAAATCATTTTCATTGCTAAAAGTCTTAATTAAATCTTCAAGTAATAATACAGGTTTTTGTGTTGGGTGGTGTCCTACATCACTTCTATCATATTTTAAGATATTGCTTTTAAACTTCTTACCTTCCCATAAGTTAAAAGTGCTTGTGTATTTGTTATTAAGTCTTTCAAGTTCAGCATAATTTAAAAAACCATCCATATTATTAATACTAAACTGCTTTATAAAATCTAAATAGGTTTCTTTTTTACATAGTTCAAATTGTGAACTATTAACCCTAAAACAATGGTCTGCTCTACCACCTATCTTTTCAATAATGTGCTTTTTTTTCAATCCTATAAAATCCAATAAGTTTTTAAAATAATCTCTTAAAGGGTGTAATCCTTCAAAGTCATAATTCTTACTAAATATTAAAATATCCTCGTAAAAATTAGCACAAGCCTTATTTATT
>TARA_R110000803_G_scaffold4054_6_pt1 | contig 11251 bp, 11 predicted proteins | sample TARA_R110000803 | Tara Oceans TARA_R110000803 (sample SAMEA4397772) | marine metagenome | biome: Polar Biome; feature: [SRF] surface water layer (ENVO:00010504); material: water (ENVO:00002006), including particulate matter (ENVO:01000060) such as... | depth 5 m | reverse complement strand
GGGTCAGTAATGGCTAGTTGGTGGGAGTCGCAGAGTAATTCTGGTCCAACAGGATGGTGGGGGCAATCAGCTCCAGCGCCCAAGGTTAGACCAAGAAATACTCGTATGGACGCGGCTGAAGATGCTAAGTTTACTAAGCGCAAGCGGGACTCATCAAACAATAGCGGCGAAACCTACTATCGCAGTACAGATAAGCTTGATATCAACGAGTATTCCAGAGATGGAAATGCAGTGGTTGAAGATAGGCAGGGTGGCTCAATAGCTGATGCCATCGCAACAGTTAAACCAACAAGGCAAGGCGTGCTGTACTCGTCCACTAAGCGAGCTATTGGTACGTCAGCTCATGGTGACAGACAGCCAGAGGCTCCTGTTCGTAAAGACAATGACTCTGCCGCACTGTCGTCAGCTAACGCTAAGCGGTTTGGTGGCAGTAAACGCTCAACTATACTTACGTCTTCACGCGGCACGCTCGGAAGCACACCAACAACCAAGACATTATTAGGCGGTTAGAATGCGGACTAAAGACAGTTACAACAAGCGATTAAAGAACCTTGACTCAGAGCGGTCAGGCTTCATTGACTACTGGCGAGAGCTGTCTGACAACATCCTTTCAAGCCGTGGTCGCTTCTTAACGTCTGACAGAAACAAAGGCCATAAGCGTAACACCAAGCAGTTCAATAACTCAGCACGTCTTGCTGTGCGTACATTGGCCTCTGGCATGATGGCGGGTATTACTTCACCTGCTCGGCCTTGGTTCAGACTGCAAACACCGGACCCAAAACTTAATGAGGTAGGCGCTGTAAAAGAATGGCTCAATGATGTTGAGGTTCTAATGCGTGAGGTCTACTCGCAATCTAATGTATACAATACTTTACACACCGTGTACTCAGAGCTCGCTGTATTCGGTACAGCAACAATGGGTATCTACGAAGACTACGAGAATGTCTTGTGGTGCAAGCAATATACCGCAGGCTCTTATCTTCTGGCTATGAATGGCCGAAGTGCTGTAGACACCTTGTATCGAGAATATGAGCTAACGGTAGCCCAGTTGGTCACTGAGTTTGGGATAGAGAATGTATCACAATCAGTTAAAGGTCAGTTTGAGACAGGTAATACTGAAGCTTGGCACAAGGTTGTCCATGCTATCGAGCTCAATGATGGTAGAGATAACACCAATCCCTTAGCTAAACACAAGAAATACCGTAGCGTTTATTACGAGGCAGACAGCGACAAGGAAAACAAGACATCATTCCTTCGTGAGTCTGGCTATAACGAGTTTCCTATCCTTGCTCCACGATGGGACGTAACCGGTGAAGACGTCTACGCAACAGATTGTCCTGCGATGACAGCACTGGGTGACGTGAAAGCGCTTCAGTTATTAGAACGTAGAAAGTATCAGGCTGTCGACAAGATAACTAATCCACCTATGCAGGCGCCCTCCAACTTGAAAGCTCAGGTAGAAGGTCAAGGCATGGTTGCAGGTGACATCGTCTATGTAGACGACACGTCAGCAGGCGGTATCCGCTCACTGTATGACTACCGGCCAGACCTTAATGCTATTCAAGCCATGATTCAGGAGACTGAGAACAGGATTGATAAAGCATTCTATGTTGACTTGTTTCTTATGCTGGCCAACTCAGACCGTAAGCAAATCACGGCAAGAGAGATATCCGAGCGTCATGAAGAGAAGTTATTGATGTTGGGTCCGGTGCTTGAGCGATTGCACACTGAGTTACTTGACCCGCTGATTGACAGAACATTTGCCATGATGCAACGGGCAGGCATTCTTCCTGAACCACCTGAAGAGTTACGTGATACTGAGCTACGTATTGAGTACGTCTCAGTATTAGCTCAAGCTCAGCGCTTAGTTGCTGTTGGTGCTATAGAGAGAACGGCCCAGTTCGTTGGTGAGCTATCTGCTGTATTCCCTAACGCACGACACAAGTTTGATGCCGAGCAAGCAATCGATGAGTACGGTGCGGCACTAGGGCTTAGTCCTCGTGTTATCCGTAGTGATGAAGCCGTCGCTGAAATTATTGCTCAAGAGCAACAAGCTATGGCTCAGCAACAACAAGCTGAACAGATGGCACAGATGGGTCAGGTAGCACAGCAAGCGTCTCAAACAGACACTAGCGGCAAGAATGCGCTCACTGACATGATGAAGATGGCTGGGATGAATAATGGCTGAGGTAAAAACTAACGCACGTCGTGATGAGCTGAGTGACATAAAGGTTGTAATGTCTACCGAGAATGGCCGTAGATTTATGTACCGTCAGTTAGTAAGAGCTGGACTGTACAAGATTAGCTATGTTGCAGGCGCTGGACCAGACCACACAGCCTTTAACGAGGGTGGTCGTAATGTTGGATTGTGGTTGTCGGGCGAGCTTATGCAAGCGGACCCAGCAATGTTTATGAAGATGATGGAGGAGAACAGGACGTGAGTAGATATTTAGAATTAATGAACCGACTAATGGATGAAGTAGACACTGAGTCGGGTAGTGGTGGCGCTGAAGCCACAACAGACATTGTTGCTGACGAAGGTAATGCAGAACCTACCGTTGGTGATGTTGAGTCCGATGCTACGGCTGAGGGTGATGCTGGTGAAGACACTGGTGATGACAGTGGCAACTATGCCGATTTTGAGATGCCAGAAGGCTTGGAGCTTGATACCGCGCTTGCTGAAAAGTTCAACCCTATTATGAAAGAATTAGGATTGACCCAAGAGCAGGCACAGAGCTTAGCAAGCAAGATGGCAGAACATGTACAGGCACAGGGCCAAGGTCAGCGGGATGCTTATTCACAGCAATTAGATAGCTGGAATGCCGCGTCGAAAGCGGATAAAGAGATAGGTGGCGATAACTTCGATGAAAGTGTCGGCCTAGCTCAATACGCTGTAGACAAGCTTGGTACTCCAGAGCTCAAAACTGTACTCAATGACTATGGTGTTGGTAGCAACCCAGAAATCATTCGAGCGTTTACTCGTATGGGTAGATTGCTCAAGGAAGATAGCGCTGGTTCAGGTCAGCCTTCCCGAGTAAATCCGGACCGAGAAACAATTATGTATCCAACTAAATAGAGGTAATTACCATGGCCACACTTGGCAGTTCAATGTTTGACTTAATCGACTTATACAAGTCGAAAAACCCTGACGGTTCAATCGCTACTGTGATTGAAATGTTAACTGAAATGAATCCTATCTTGGATGACGCTATTGCTATCGAATGCAACAGCGGCACTAAGCACTTGCATACCATCCGTACTGGCTTACCAGCAGTAACGTGGGGTAAGTTGTACCAAGGTATTCCACAAGGCAAATCAACTAAGGCCCAAGTAGAAGATACAACCGGCTTTGTTGAAGGCTTGAGCACAGTGGATGAACGTTTACTTGCATTGTCTGACAATGAAGGTGCTGTTCGTTTATCTGAAGCGCAATCTTACCTTGAAGCAATGAACCAAGAAGTTGCAACTAAAATCTTCTACGGTAACACAGCTAATGACCCTGAAGAATTTATGGGACTTGCTCCACGCTATAACGATACTGCGGCCGCTAACGGTGGCAACATTATCCTAGCAGGCGGTGCTGGTTCTGATAACACTTCTATCTGGTTCGTTACATGGGGTGATAACCAGACTCAGTTGCTTTACCCTAAAGGTACGCAAGCTGGTGTTGTTCGTGAAGATAAAGGTTCACAACGTTTGACTGATGGCAACGGTAACGCTTACTACGGTAAGGAAGAGTTATTCCGCTGGAACATTGGTCTTGCTGTTAAAGATTGGCGTTACAACGTCCGCGTCGCTAATATCGATGTGAGTTTAGTTGCCGCTGGCTCTGTGCCATTGTATGACTACATGCGTAAAGCTTACTGGAAACTACAGTCTCGCCGTGTAGCGGGTGGTAAACAAGCAATCTACTGTAACCGTGACATCATGGAATCATTAGATGCATTGTCTAGCAATGCTGGTGCAAGCGACTCGTTCATCCGTTTATCGCCTATGGAAATCCAAGGTAAAGAAGTATTAACTTACCGTGGCATTCCAATTCGTGAAACTGATGCCTTAATTAACGCAGAAGCTTTAGTAGCTTAATCAACCAAATCGGAGTAATTGATAATGATTTTATCAGCACAACAACTGTTCTCTGACAAGCAAGCTATTACGGCTACTGCTTTGTCAACTAACGTTATTGACCTTGGTGTTCGTGGCACGCCTTATGGCGCCGCCGCACCTGTAAATGGTGATATTGGTAAAGGTAATAGTGTGCCTTTACTAGTTCAAGTCACTGAGGACTTTAATACCTTAACTTCTCTAACTGTTACCGTCGAAACTGGCGCAACAACCGCTCTTGGTACAGCATTGATATCTCAAACGGTATTGCTTGCTGACCTAACGGCTGGATGGCAGTTCAATGAAGTTGACCTTCCTAAAGGCGTCACTGGCCGTTATGTTGGTATCCGCTACACTGTAACTGGAACAGCTCCAACAACCGGCAGAATGACTGCTGGTATTAGCATGGGTAACCAAACTAATACAACTGGTGCTTAGTAAGTAACTGATAAATGCAGGGCTGAGTAATTGGTCCTGCATTTTACTTTTCAGGAGAAGAACGTGGCTACATATACAACAACGAAAGACTGCTTCATTGGCAATGCATTACGAAAAGCTGGTGAAACATTTACGATAGATAAAAAAATAGACAAGCTACCTGAGTGGCTAACATCAAGCGAGTTAACTCCTCAGCAAAAAGCAAATGAAACAAAGGCCCGTAATGAAGCTATTAAAAAAGCTGAAGATGACGCTAGGGATATCGCGATGGAAAGTAACCGCGCCGCTAATAGCAAGGTAGAGAAACTCTAGGGGTAGCATATGGCCAGTCAAGTCGAGATATGTAATTTAGCACTTGCTAATATACATGCTAAAAGCATAAATTCAATTACTGAGAATACTGTCGAGGCACAGTATTGCAAGCTAAAGTATCAGTTCGTGCTTGATTTCATGGTCCGCTCTGCTCAGTGGAATTTTACCCATAAGCAACAAGCGCTAGCCCTAACAGAGACATCACTGTTTACGTGGGTCTATGCGTATCAATACCCGTCTGACTGCATTAAGCTTAACTACTTACTAAGCAGGGTGGACTCATCGTCTGCTAGTACAGATGGCTTGGCTTACCGTCCACAATATGAAGGCGTCGACAGAGGCTTAATAATGGGCAGGACCAGAGTGCCATTTGAGGTTGTCACTGCTGACGGCGTGAGATTGATTGGTGCCAACGAGCCTGACTTACGCATTGACTACCAGTCCAGAGCGTCTGACCCTAACAAGTTTGACTCCATGTTTATCATGGCGATGGCTTGGTACCTTGCCGCAGAGATAGCGCTACCAATAATTGGTGGCTCCAGCGGTAGAGAGATGCGCTCTGACGCGCTTAAGATGTACCAGATGACAATGGCTGAAGCATTAGCGGCTGACGCAAATGAACAGTATAATGGCCAGCAGAAAGACAGTGAATTTATTCTAATAAGGGGCTAGCCGTGGCGAGAGATATATCGAGAAGTTTCACGTCCGGTGAGTTAACTCCAGCATTACGAGTAAGGGCTGATTTAAGCAAGTATGCTTCTGGCCTATCTAAGTGCAGTAACTTCTTCATCAAGGCTCAGGGCGGTGTCTACTCTCGCTCAGGGCTTCGCTATGTCTGTGAGCTAATCAACTCCAACAAAAAGGGTCGACTACTTCCTTTCTCGTTTAACACTGAGCAGACGTATGTGCTGGTGTTTGAGAATTTAAAGATGCGGGTTATCAAGGATGGTGGTCTCGTGCTTAATGGTGCAGGCCCTGCTTACTTTGAGCTGACTACGCCTTACACTACCGCGCAACTACCACGGTTAAGCTTTACACAATCGGCTGACGTACTCACCATTACTCATCCCTCTCATGACCCTCGCAATATCAATCGATTGGCTGATGATAACTGGACTATCAATACCATTAGCTTTGCCCCTACTACAGCGGCACCGGCTAACTTAGTTCTACTAGCCACAGGTACAGGCGGTGGGACTTACACCAAGACTTATGAGTACGTGGTTACGGCAGTGGGGGATGATGGTTCTGAGTCAGTGGCGTCAACAAAGGCGGCGATAAGCACTAACTCACTAAGTGTGACCTACGGCGTTAAATGTACGTGGAATGCAGTGGCAGGCGCTACCTATTACAAGGTCTATAAGACCGACTCAATCAATACCAGTGTGTATGGGTTTATCGGTGAGTCTAAAGCGCTCGAGTATTCTGACTTTAATATCGCACCGGATACGTCACTGTCACCACCTGAAGCGAGAACACCTTTCGCTGGCGCTAACAACAAGCCGAGCACGGTTAATTACTACCAGCAACGTCAGATATTTGCTAACAGCTTCAATGAGCCTCAGACGCTTTGGGCTACTCAGACTGCTAACTACTCATCATTACGCACTTCGACGCCAGCACGGGCCGATGACGCAGTCACAATGACCATTGCGGCAAGACAAGTTAATGAAATCAGACATATCGTTTCGCTCGACTCATTAATCTTAATGACGTCAGGCGGTGAGTGGCTAATTACTGAGGGTCAGACTGAGGTGTTTGAACCCGATACAGTCGGGGCTAAGATTCAATCTTACAATGGCTCGTCATGGGTTCCTCCAGTTATCATCAATGACTCTGTCATCTATATTCAAGAGAAGGGTGCACGAGTAAGGGACCTAGGCTACACATTCTCAAGCGACAAATACCAAGGCAATGATTTATCAATCATGTCCGAGCACCTGTTCGATGGCTATGAAATAAATGAAATGACCTATGCGTCGGAACCTTATGGCATATTGTGGTGTATACGCAATGACGGCGCGCTATTAGGCATGACCTATCAGCGTGAGCATGAGGTGTGGGGCTGGCACCAGCATTCGACTCAGGGTCTTTTTGAGTCAACTACCACTATTGGCGAAGGCCAGCGTGATGCGCCCTACTTCATTGTTAAGCGGACTATCAACGGGGTTACTCGACGGTTTGTTGAGCGTATGGAGCCCAGAGAGGAGACGGCATCTGAAGACTGTTTTTATGTGGACAGTGGCCTGTCTTATAGCGGCGCACCTGTCACCACAATCAGCGGCCTTGACCACCTTGATGGCGAAGAGATTGTTATATTAGCAGATGGTAATGTAGTTAAAGGGCTCACGCCGGTAGCTGGGTCAGTCACCTTGCCTCGTCCGGCCAGTAAGGTTCACGCTGGGCTTGCTTATCAGTGCGAGATAAACACCATGGCCATCGATACCATTGGCTCAGGCAAGACATCATCGATGACTCGTGGCCACAAGAAGTCGGTATCTGAAGTTACGCTGGTGGTTAACATGTCACGAGGCGGCTGGATGGGTAGTGTCAATGCTACTGATGCAGAGCTACAGGAGTTCAAGCCTAGGTTCGTATCAGACGGTTATGAAACAGTGGCGCTACGCTCATATGATATGAAGATTAATGCTAGCCCAGAATGGAATGAAGGCGGCCAGATACGCATTGTTCAGCGCGACCCATTGCCTTTATCTATATTGGCCATCATTCCTGAAGTGGATGTAGGCGGTTGAACAAGCTTGATTTCATGAGGCCAACTGAGCTGATGATTCGACATCTAGCTAAGCACATGCGGCCCAGTGATATCAAAGAGATAATTGCGGCTGGCAGTGACAACCCTTATAACACGTTAAAACGCAGTGTCGCGTCATCAAAGTCAGCGGTAGTTGCTTGCTATGAAGATGAGCCTCTCGTTATCTTTGGTATGAATGAGCCCAACCCGTCTACAGGTACCGCTGTCATCTGGATGCTAGGCACTAATCAGTCACTTAAGTTTAGGCGTGAGTTCATGTATTATACCCGTATGGTACTGGATGAGATGTTGCTTGATGCTTACCAGCTTACTAATTATGTACACGTAGGAAATACTCAAAGCGTCAGGTGGTTAAAGGCGCTGGGGTTTGCCTTGGATGCGCCCATTACGGCGGGTCCATATGGTGAGAAATTCAGACGCTTCACGATGGAGAGAAAAGATGTGTGAACCAGCAACTATTATGATGGCGGCTTCTGCGGCAATGTCCTTGTATCAGGGCGTGCAACAGAACAAGCAGGCCAAGGCTCAAGCTAATTACCAGCGACAAGTTGGTGAGGTGAATGCGGCCGAGTCGAAAAACCAAGCAACTAGAATAAGTAATGAGGGCGTGCGTACAGAGAATGCACAACGTCGTGCTACGGCTGAGCTGGCTAGCAAGCAGAAGGCTTCACTAGGTGCCAAAGGTATACAGGTTGATTCTGGTTCAGCTCAAGCAATACAGAGCGACACTATCGAGCTGGGTAACCTAGATGCTATGCAGATACGTGAGAATGCACGCATTGAAGCTGACTCAGTTAATCGACAAGGTATCCAGAACCAGTGGAAGGCTAATGTTGAAGCTGACCAAACTCGAGCGGCCGGTAAGGATGCGCTCATAGGTGGTGCATTGACAGCGGCCTCAACAGTAGTGAGCAGTAAGTGGTTCTCAGAAAAGAGTGCGGCCTTCTCTTCCAGAGGGGCATCAAACAACGTCAATGGCTACGCTGGCGGCGGTAATATCCACCAGACTGCTTACGGTCGATAACGGGAATAAACCATGCCTAAAGTAGAGACATACGGACCTAGCAGAGTATCAGGCGCTATACCTAGTCAGGTAAATGCTACGGCGCCTCAACTGCAGGATACGACCCAAGCATTCAGGGCGGGTGTATCCAACTTGATTAAGGGCTTTGAGATAAATCAGGACCGCAAAGAGACAACCGAAGCAGGCGATGCGGTGGTAGCTTTTGAGCGGGAGAAGAATGACCTATTCTTTAATCAAGATAATGGCTACTACGCAACCCAAGGCAAGACGGCTTACGATGGCTATGGCGATGCTGAGGGTAAGTATCAGAAGCTGTATGACAAACACTACAATGAATTAAGTTCAGGCGCAAAAGACAAGGCCAAGAATGCATTCAATACGCATTACACTAACGACTCAACTAAGATGGCCCAGCATTCAGCGGCCGGATTTAGCGCGTATGAAGATGACATGAGCAAAAGCGCTATTGAAAACAGCGTAGAGCTCAGTGGCTTTAATTATAACGACAGAACAATCACCGACCAGCAGATGCGGTCCGGCATGACGACTGTTACTCAGATGGCCAAGAAAGCAGGCGTTGATTCAGAGGAGCGGGTGCAAAACTACGTGATGACTAATGTTACCGGCATGGTTGGTGCGGCATTAGAGCATGATGATATAGACGGCGCTAATGATGTGTTAGATGCTTATGGTGACATGTTAGGTGTTGAGGGTGGTGAACAGGGCCTTCGCAATAAGATTAAAGACAAGGTCGAGCAACTAAAAGCTAAATCTGATGCTGTTGATAACGTAACGACTGCACGCGGTATCTTTGCGGCAACAGGTGGCAATCTATCACTAGCTAATAAAGCACTTGCTAATATACCGGCTGACCAAGTAAAAGGCGTGCGTGCTGAGTTTAATGCTATGGTTACGATGGAGAATGCGGCCAAGACAGAGCGTAATGAGCAGACAATGCAGGACTACTACAGGAAGGACCCGACATCTAGCCGTGCAGTTTGGAAGGCTGAGAACCAAGGCGCCTATAACGAGCTGACACTATCGCAAAAAGAAGCTATCGATAAGAACGTGCCACGTAAAACAGACCCTACCGTGGCCATTATGCTGGGTCAGGCTCGGTCTATTCAGGATGAGACAGAAAGAAAGAAAGCTATTAGTGAGCTAACATCTCAGTTTGGCGATAGCATGAGTGAGTCAGACCTTGTTACCGCTACCGTTGAAGCTAGCTCTGACGATAAGTTCGCCGGACTTAACCTTGGTAGACCTGATATTAAGGCCGCCACCGTCGACATGGATAAAGAAGACGCGGCCAACTTCGGTAATATTATGGCGCAGTGGTACAAGGATAGTTACGACCAAGGCGAAAAGAAAGCACCGACTGATGAGGAAATTCGTAAGCAGATTATGTACCTGCTTGATGATAGCGATAGATACAAGAACGAAGGCACCGGAAACACTGACCCGCAGGTTAATGAGATGATGAAGTTTAAGTCATCAAACACAGCGGTTGACGAGTTTAAACCGGTAACTCCAGAGCACGTTGCCAGCATTGAAACTTACATTGAAAGATTCAAGGAAGTTAACAAGCGCTACCCTGACGCAAGAGATATAAAGCAGGAGAAGGCTCGCCAAATGAAGTCGATTGGAATGGTCACGGATATGAATATTGACCTTAACAATCGTAAGCCTATCCGTAATGAAGACGGCACTATCTCGACGGTCAAATCAATTACAGTAACGGTTGATGATAAGTTCGCGTTAATACCTACAGTATGGAGCGATGGCAAAACATCTAAGTACATGACTGAAGAAGCGGCCATTAAATACTTCCAGTTATCTGGTGAGCACTTGGGTATCTACGAGTCCAGTGAGCAGGCAGATGCAAGCGCTGAGAAGATAAGTAAAATGATGGGTGACATCTACGCCAAAGATGCTGAGCGCTCGCTTAAGGCTTACAACGATAGAATTAAGGCTAAGGCGGGCCAACTGGACTCTCCTGAGTCCCTGCAGGCTTACGCTGACAGAGCGAGACAATAATGAGCTTACTAGCCGGAATGCTTGGTGAGGTACCTTTAGTTGATGAGAGCGAGGAGAGATGGTCAAGCACGCCACCAACATTGGACCTTAGTTTAGATACTAACCCTGACGCCTATGCTAAGACAGTAAAGGTAGCGAGGGAGGCCAACTTATCGCCGGACCTAGTTGAAGGTGTTGAGGATGATGTTGAGCAACGAAATAAAGCGCGAGCACTTCAGCTCTATGATATGCAGTCTGAAGGCTCAATGCTGGGAAAGATATACGCTGACAAGACAATAGCCAAGCTGGCCCATGATGATGTTTATACCTTGGATTGGTTTGATAAGCTAAAACATAACACGTCAACTTATGGTAACGAGATAGCGGAGAGTTTCGGCAAGGGTACTGATGTTGTCGATATGGGCGATATTGGTAGCTCGCTTATATCTCAGCGCATGTCAGGCACATGGAGTGACGAGGATGAAGCCAAGCTAAGAGCGCTGGCCAGTAAGTCGTATAACGAAAGTGATAGGGGCTGGGTTGCCGGTGTTCCACTTGCCATGTCAGAGATGACGCCCATGCTG